>Ga0194130_10001041_pt1 | contig 47086 bp, 48 predicted proteins | sample TA2KigsurfametaG_FD_160084 | JGI IMG/M metagenome (GOLD analysis project Ga0194130, IMG submission 160084) | Freshwater microbial communities from Lake Tanganyika, Tanzania - TA2015050 Kigoma 12 surface | ecosystem: Environmental > Aquatic > Freshwater > Lake | place: Tanzania: Lake Tanganyika...
TCCCTTTACTAAACAGTTTTCATCATAGGGAGGGACTGATTCCTAGTAATCCCTCCCTTTACCGTGTCCTGCATCGTAGTAAACCAACGGTTCTCTAATAAAAAAACATTTAACATGTTCCATCAATATTTTCCAGTATGTATAATCTTCTTTATTTCCATTTCTTCTATACGGCATCATTCCATATTTATCGACTAGGGATCTCTTAATCATGACACTAGATGTAATTATACAATTATGTATCTTTATAAATTTTAGATCCCACTTTTGAGGATAGCCTCCTCCAATATCTACCCCATTTTTTTCATACTTTTCTTTAATAAATTTGAAATGATATTCTTGTAGCATTTTTTTCGATTCTATCTTATCGTGATATGTTCCCCTTCCCAGCAAAGCTTCAGTACAGCACATATCAAAATCTTTCATAACTTTAACTTGCATTTCAATCTTCTTTGGTAGAAAATAATCATCATCATCTAAAAAGGCTATATATTCTCCTTTAGAAGCTTTTACACCCATATCTCTAACATAAGCTGCACAAACATATCCAAATTTATTTCTAGAGCATTCATCGCCATTCAAATGGATAATTTTTATATCTCCCCATTTATGCTTGTAATATCCTTCTTCACTTGAGCCATCATTTACAACAACAATTTCAATATTTCTATAAGTTTGATTTTTAACACTTTGAATCGTTTTCAATAATATTTCAAAACGATTATAAGTAGGAATAATAACACTAACTAGGCTCATATAATAAAGTTTGATATTTTAATATCAATTTTCCAACATAATCAATTGCAAAATCAAGCTTAAAATATGTATCAGCAACTTCCATAGATCTCTTTACAATATTTTTACCATCATTTGGTCTTTTTTCAATTTCAATATATTTATCATGAAATTCTTCTCTAGTTTTAAATGGGATGTAATGACGATTTGGTTCTAAAAATAAATGATACCACAATAAAGCATCAAAACCGTCATATAGAAATACTAAGATATTTGATTTCAAAAAGAAATATATCGAGTCCCATCTCATAAAATGAGAGATAACGTATTTATTTTGAAACATTTCATCATATGTCAAAAAACTATCTTTTGACCATTTTGCATCAACGTATGGGTGGTTTTCAAACATACGAATAATAACCTTATTTTTACTTGTTCCTGCTCTAAAAAAACAAGTTGATTTCTTTGAGTTCCAATCTCCTTTTTTGTATTTTTCAATTATTTTATCTTGTGGTTCTTCATCATTATTTCTACCATTTTTTTTAGAATAATCACGTAAAAATAAATAATCTGGTATTACAAAATTTCTTGACTCTTTTCTTCCACTCATTACGAAAAGAGGATATCGAACATCTTTTGGACAACTCCAATCATTAACGTTGCAGTAAATTGTTGTATCTATTTTTGGATATTTTTTAGCAACTTTCTCTATAAAATTTTCTAAATGTTTTTTTCTATTTTCCTTAAATTGAGGATCTAATCTTTTTGATGTTATTTTCCCATTTTTTATAGTTATTTCTAGTGCGGCTTCTTTATTTTTCATAACTTGTTTTTTTATTTCAGCTATTGTGTATTTTCGATCTCCAAATCTCCTAATTTGTTTATCAATTATTTTATCTACATATTTCCAATCAACTCCCATTGTTATTTTTCTATAGATAATACTTTATAGAAAAAATCTTATAATTTATTTTTCAGATTTGTGTAAAGCATTCATCTCTCTTACACCATTGTGCTCTCGAATCAATGCTATGAAATCATTTTTCTTCAATGTAGATGCATATTTAACTCCTTTTTTATCAAGCAATTTTTTCATTTCATCGATTGTCCATTTTTTCTCTTGGTCTTTTCTTGAATCAACTTCTTCTTCTTGATCTTTCTTTTTAGGTTCCACTTTCTTTTTACCATCAGATAAAATTCTTTCTATTTTATGTTTGGAATCTTCTTCGATTCTTATCTTAAAATTTTCAAGTAATTTTCTTTTGTTTATTTCTTCCTCAATCACGTAATTTTTACGTTGATATTCTTCTAATTCTCTCTTCAAAGCATCTATCTTTATTTGATAGCTATGAGAAATTTCTTTGAGTTTAGAAGTACTAACCTCTGATAAGTCCATTTATTAACTATCCACTCTACCCAATTTTCTTTCAATTTTTTTTGATTACGTTATTGAAAAAATCAAGTGAATTTTTGATAGCCTCGTCCATATTGAAGTATTTATAATTAGCCAACCTTCCTAGAAAATAAACATCTTTCTCCTTATCTGCTAATTCTTTATATTTTTCGTACAATTCTTTATTCTTTTTGTTGGGTACTGGATAATATGGTTCCCCAAAATCATTAGTGGTCTCAGATACAATAATAGTATGTCTTGATTTTTGATTAAGAAAATGTTTATATTCAACAATTCTAGTATAATTTGTTGCTTTATCAGGATAATTAACAACAGAATTGGGTTGATAATAGTTCATATTGTAGTGTTTTTTTATTTTAAAATCAATGCTTCTATATTCTAGTTTATCTAGATTGGTAAAATAGGCATCGATTGGACCAGTATATATTATTTTTTTGAACTGGGATAAATCATTATCATTCTTGAACAATTGGAAATCTGTATTTAATCTAATTTCAATCAAATCATTTTTTAGTAAATTTTCAAAAAAGGCAGTGTATCCATTTTTAGGTAAAGCTTGGTACTTATCTGAGAAATATCTAGTATCAAAATTAGGTCTAATTGGAATTCTTTCCAATACAGATTTATCTAATTCACTGGGATATTTTCCCCATTGTTTAAAAGTATAATCCTTAATTAGTTTATCATATAACTTTTCTCCAATCCTACTTTTAGCCATTTCTTCGGAGTTTGTTATTTGATCATATTTTACTTGATTTTTTTCAAGCCAAATCTTCATATCCTCTTCAGTTTTCAAATTTTCATCACATAATTCATTTACTGTTGTAATATTAACAGGAATTGAAACAAATTTATTATCGACTAATGCTAACACTTTATGTTCCCATCTTTCCCAAACACTAAATCTATTTATGTATTCCCAAACATCTTCAAAATTTGTGTGAAAAAGATGTGCTCCATATTTATTCAACAAAATGCCTGTTTCTTTATCTTCATAATCATAACAGTTACCACCAATATGATTTCTTTTTTCAATAATTAAAACTTTTTCTTTTAATTCATTGGCGATTCTCTCCGCCACTACAGCTCCACTTAAACCACATCCAATTATAAGATACATAAAATAACTAAAGATTTTATATTTTAACTTTATAATTTTTATTAAAAATACAAGACCATAATCTTTCATAGCAAAATCCTTCCATTGGATTCTTATCATACTCCAAAGATTTCAAACCATATTTATAAAAATCTTTACTCCTATTCAAGATTAGTTCTTTTTTTACACCAAAGATACCACCATTGTTAAATTCGTGTTCTTCAAGTTTTTCATCAAATAAATCTCCCCATAATTTTTCCATCGTTGGGGTTTTATTTCCAATTCCTCTAGACCAAATAAATCTTTTTTTACCATATCCTTTAAAATCATATTCCCCATTGAAAAAATCATCCAATTGATCATAAAAAAATTCTGGAGATGCATTATCATTATTTGGATCTATATGGTCAAATGGTTCTGCTTGAGTAAAGAAAAGTTTATTAGCAAAACTATTACGTTCTTTTAGAATATGGTGGAAATAAGTGTGAGATTCTCTTCCAACATTATCCAATTCTTCGTATCTAATTTTCTTCTCTTTAACGAATTTTTCGATCTCTTTTGGTATCCCTTTTTGTTTATTATAAATAAAAATATCATATTTATCTATTAATTTTTTTACCCAATCAAGATTTTCATTATATCTAGCAATAATGATTTGATTTTTCATAAAAAAATATACAAAAAAAAATTTCAATATAAACATATGGCTATTTATTATATTTCAAGTGGACATAAAGATGGTTTAGGGGGTAACATGAGGCATTTAATAAAAGCACACATTTATGCAAAAGATAATGGATATGAATTTATAAATTATAACAATCATTTTATTAAACATTCAGTCCCATTTTATAAAACTTTTTCTATATTTTCTAATTTGAAAAAGATAAGAGATATTCCTGATAAATCTACTATTATTGTTTTTGGTGATTATCATAAAGATGAAGTTATAGAATATATTAAAAAAGAATATGAATACAAAAAATTTAATTATAAAGAAATTGATAATAATATTTATGATAAAATTGTAAGATTAAATTTTCAAAAAGATATTCGTCAAATTCATCAACATCAATTTCATAAGAGAAACGACAAAAGTCCTAATAATTTATGTAAAGCAAAACATATCAATATAGTTCTTCATATCAGAAGAGGAGATGTACTAAGAAAAATACAAGATAAATCAAGAATGGATTATCGAAAAAGGTTGACCCCTGATGATGAATATTTTCGTATTCTAAAAAAAATTTTACCTTTGCTTCCCAAAAATCATCATATAATTCTCTTCTCTGAAGGTTTTGAAGAGGAGTTTAAGGAATACAAAACAAGATTTCCTAGAACTCAACTTTGTGTTGATGATGAAAGATGGAGATACATTATTGATGAAGAACAAATTAATCATAAGGATTATGATAAAGCTGTGAATAGAATGAATAATTTAATTATTACTTGTTGTAAAGCAGATATTTTTATAGGAGCAAATAGTCATTTAAGTCATGTTTTAGCTTACTTGAATAAGAATATTTCTTTTTTCCCAAATTATTTTTATGAAAATTTTGATGATTTGAATAACATTTATAAATTTGATGAATTTGAAAACGCATCTTCGGTTATTTTAGATTATGTCGTTAAAAAATCTTAAAAATATTTTGTCATATATTATGTCAGCCTATTTTAAGGACAATAAAATTACCATTCCAGAGGAATATTCTCATAAAATTGAAAATTGTGAGAAAGATTCTTTCTACAAGGAATATCATAGTGCTATTTTATCTTGTTATTTTACAGGAAAAAAAGACCCAATCCATCATGAAAAATTAAAGAATGAAAGAAGAAATGAAGATGATTATAGATACATGCGTCCTCTATACGAAAGTTGCAAAAATCTCAAACTTCATTTAGTTATTTTTCACGATAATTTATCAAAAGAATTTGTTAAAAAATATACCACAGATAGAATTATTTTTCGTCAAACACAACTTAAGACAAAAATGAGTATCAATGATGAAAGATTTATAATCTATTATGAATACTTAACTAAAAATCCTTATGAGAATGTTTTTTCTTCTGATATTAGTGATGTTGTTTTGACAAAGAATCCATTTAAATTAAGGAAAACATTTTTTACAAGACCAAATATCGATCAAAACAAAGTTAAATCAATCTTGAGTAGTAAAAATATGAAAGATACTTTAAATAATAGCGATTTTAAATTAGAATTGGAAGGAAATAATGTCTTGACTGATGCAGAAGCAAGAAATTACCTACTTAATTTAAGGGAAGAAGATCATAAAAAATATTCTGTTCCCAATCTTTTATTTATTGGAACAAATGCTATCTACGATGGATATAAAACGCAAACTAAGCAATGGTTTGAAAGACGAAAAGATAAAGTAAAGCAATTCAATGAAGCTTTATTCTTGTATATTCCAAAATATGGAGAATATAAAGCTGGTGACTTTCAAATGTATAATCCTGGCACTATGATGGCTAATTATAATACTTATATGTGTTTTTTGAAGAAATTCATAAAAATATTATTAGTTTGCTGTAAAGTAAGAGAAAATAATAATTGGAATATGGTTATTGCTAATTATATTTGCCATCATTTCTTAAAAGATAATTACGATAGAGATACTTTTAGAACAAAGTATATTTATACGGGGTATCCTTATAATAGTGTTTATCAAAAGAAGGAAAAGGTATCTTCATCAAGCTGTTGCGTTATTCATAAGTGAAATAATATTTTCATAATATTTTTCACAACATAATTCTGAGTCAAGTAGTTTATAATTTATCTTTTTTTTATAATCATCATAATTATCAATAATCAATTCTAATTTTGTAATTAATTCATCGAAATCCTTAAATGATTCACCTCCATTTGCTTTTCCAATTTCAACACCACCTCCAATATTTTCATAATATAGAAGTGGTAACCCACAAGATAAACCTTCTATAACGTGCATTGGACAATTTTCATAATGAGATGCACTAACATAAATATCTCCTTCTCTTATTTCATTTGCTAACTCCAATCCAAAATAGGGACCAATCACTTTTGTATTTTGAGGTTTTCCTGGAAATTCTCTCCCAATATAAATAAATTCATAATTTTTTTCTTTTATCCAATCATCTAATTTTTCATAAATTTCCTTTCCTTTGAATGCGTTAGAAGACCAATGATGAGTAATAATTTTTATTTTTCTTGGATTTTTTTTGAATGAGGATTTCTTATAACTTGGATAAAAATAATTTTGATTACATCCATTATTTATCACAATAGATTTACTATTAACTTTACATCTTTTCTCTTTAATAAAATAATTTTTAGTCCAATCACTAACAAATATAATAAGATCTGATATTTTGAATGTTTCTATTAAAATTTTATCTAGATTATCTACTTCACCTCTAGGTTTATCACAATCATTCACTCTATGAATTATTTTTACTTTTGGAAAACGTTTCTTGTAATTTTGTACTTGTTGAAGATCAATTTTATTGTATTTAAGAATTCTAGGATCCATAATAAAAATAACGTCTATTTCGTCTTCCAACTCATACACTACTTTTACTCCTTTTTTTTCTAAAAAACTAACTAAATTTAATGCGAATTGATTTCCACCTCCAAAAGCTGTTTTCTCAGGATGCATTGTTATACAAAATTTCATATTTAAAAAAAGATTTTATAAAAATCTTTTTAACGTAAATTTACAATGGTTCAGGTTTATCCAAATATATATATGATTGTCCTTTTGATGTTGTTGCATTATAATTATAAACACCTGTAGTAGGTTGAGGTAAATCATTTGATACTAAAGATAATTGATCCCCAAAAATACCTTGCAAATTAGTTTGCACACCTTTAGCTATTCTCAAATAAGAAGCTGCATCATTTGCTTCAAAATCAAAAATATCTCTATCAAAAATAGATGTAAGAGGTACTAATACTTTCAATCTTTGATTAACATTAACTTTACTACTTTGTAAATTGACACCATCTTCACCAGAGTTAGAAACATTGATATTATTTAATGTTATATAAGATAAAACAACATCTATTCCATTATCCCCAGAATTATCACTTATTAATTCCTTAACATTCCATTCATTATTTCCACATGCTAAAACAGTTATAGCATCTTGGTCCGCTGATGGGGCTACTGCTTTTTTAACAGGATCTTTCGATCCTAAGAAGTAAGTAAATATTTTAGCTGCAATAAAATTCGATGAATTAGGGCTGTAGGTAGTGGTAATTCCATCCTTATCTATGATACCAGCCGATCCAAGAAACCAAATTCCTCCATTATTAGCTACTCCCACTGCTACATTATTACTATCGCAAGCCTTAATATAAACATTTCCAGCGTTTAATGATGAACCAGTATCAAAAATTAATGCTGATTTTTTAATTGTTGAGGTTGGAAAATCACCATTTCTAATGAAGATTTGTACATTATTTTCCATATAGATAGAAACTCCAGAAAGTACGTGAATTTCTCCAACAATAATATAAGTATTTGAATTCAAAAGACTTATATTTTTTGAAATATTTGATTTTATTTCTATAATCATAAAATATATAATATAAAAAAAACGCAGTTCTAAATTATTTATGGATTAAATAACTTGGTGATTTTCCAAGTATTTCTCTTCTCTTATATATACTATTGAATGGATATCCAGTATATATATATTTTGTCCAAGCATTTTTATGATTAATTTCCTCAAACAAATAAGTTTTAATGAGATAAGTAGCTATCATCATATTCCAATTTCCAGTCTCAGATTTCTCTGCTAGGCAAAAAAGAACTTCTATCATTTGTTTCATGAAGCACATATAATTATAATATTTAGCCATTATTGTACCAGGATTGTATATTTGATAGTCTCCTGGCTTAAAATATGGAAATTTTTTACGAATAGCATCGTTAAATATTCTTAACTTATCTTTTCTACGCTCAAACCAGTGGGGTAAATTTTCATAAGGAAGATGACTCAATGAGTTTGTTCCAATAAAAATTTTATAACGATTTTTCACTGGTGTGTCGATAATAGCATTAAAAATAAAATTAATCTCTTTACTAGTGATGTATGTACTATTGTATTCAAGGAAATATCCAAGATCTTTATGATCTTTCATTTTATCTCTTAATTCACTTTGACCAAGAAAACCAGATTCCATTATTTTTTTTATTAATTCCTCATCTCTTATATGATAATTTTCAATTAATTCAAATGGATTTTTATTAATGTACACATCACTAACATCAGAACTCAAAACATTTTTATATGGATTATGGAGCAAATATTCATAATATATAATAAATCTTTCATCATTTATAGACAACTCTGATACTAATTCTGTTCTCCTAAAAATTATTCGATCTGTTGAATATTTTTTGATGAATTTATCATCTAGATTATCGTGAAAAATTATTAAATGAAGTTTTTTATTCTTGCAAGTTTCATATAATGGTTTAATATAATTAAAATTATTAGATTCTTGTTTTTCATTTTTTAAGGTAGAATGGTGGATTGGATCTTTTTTACCATTGAAATAACAGCTCAAAACAACATCATCATATTTCTCATAAAATTTATCTTTTTTAACATTTTCGATATTATGTTGGTATTTCTCAGGAATATTACATCTAAAATGACTAAAAAATTTCATATTGTACAAAATATTATAAATCTAGTTTTTTAACACGTAATAAAATATATTAGATATTAGATGTCGAAACCTGATTTTTCAATAATCATTCCAATTAAAAACCGCACATATTTTAAAGTAAATTATGAACCTCCTGGATTGAGTATTTTTAGAGATCATGAAATTGAAGTTTCCAATTTACCAAAAAATAAAATTAATCGAAGAGGAACAGATATTATTTTAAAGCTTTTGATTAACAATTTAGAATCTCTTTCCAATTTAACTAATAAATATGATTTTGAGGTAATCATAGTTGATTTTGGTTCCAATGATTACAATCAAAATCATTTAAAAGAAAAATTTCCAAAACTTAAAATCAATATAGTGAATGATGCTTCTTATTTTTCTAGAGGTAGAGGATTAAATATTGGTTATAAAAAATCAACTAAAAACAATATTTTCTTTTGCGATGCAGATTTGATGTTTCAAACAGATGAGGTTTTTAAAAATGCTTTAAAAGAATTAAAAAAGGAAAATGTTTTTTTTCCCATTGTTTTTGATTTAATTGAACCATCTCATCAGATTGGATATTGGAGAGAAAGTGGATATGGGATGATGTTTGCAACTAAAAAAACGTTGGATGAATTAGCTTTTAAATGGTCTGAATATGAAACATTGGGAAAGGAAGATGAGGATGCACATGAATTTTTTGATAGTAAAAATTTAGTATCTAGATATAGAGTAAAAGGGTATTATCACCAATGGCATCCATCCTCTAAATTTTTTAAGAATAGTAATTATTTGAGTGCCAATGTAAGCCCCAACTCTATAAAATTAATGTTTAACTTTGATGAATCAAAGATTAGTGATCAATTAATAAAAACATATATTGAATATCTTAGAAAAGATAATAAATTTTTAGTGTGTAGTGGATTAGAATATGATGTTCATTGTATACTCAACAGTAAGAAATTACCTCAAGTTGCTGCTAAAAAACAAATAGAAGAATATGAAAAAAAATATGTTAGAAAAATAAAAACGGGTACTCTAGAAAGATTCCATGTTTTACCAAAAGGATTCAATTACTTTAATTTAAAACAGCCACAAAATCCCAAATGGCTGAATAATGTCTTAGATTGGATGCTTCGTATAGAAAGAAATAACTTTACTTGGACATTACAGGGAGGTGAGACTCTACAGTTAAGTGCAATTTCGCTCTATTCAAAATTGGTGAAAATATTTGAAAATTATATTGATAATGATAATGATAGTATAATACAAATTGACAAAAATTCAATAAGAAATAAAATAATTTCATTTTTGGATCAGGAAGATAATATGTTCAAACAAAATAAAGATAATGATCGAATTATAAGTGAATCTAGACAATCATATAGTGCCTTAATTAATTTGGGATATAATATAATAGAAAATAAGAAATATGATGTCAAATTAGATAATTATTTTCCCAAACCATTGTATTTTATGGAGGAAAAGTATTGGGAGAATCCTTGGAAAGCAGGCGCTCACTTATCTCATTATATTTTCTTTTGCAATATGAAAGGAGATAAGGGTGAAATAGAAGAAGTATTTAATAATCTTCAAAAATATGCTAAAAAAGATGGATGGTACCATGGAAATCCAAGTGAGGAACAATTAGTAAATGGAATTATGAAAGTATTTACTGCATATGATGTTATTGGAAAAGAAATAGATACGAATGTATTAAAGAATATAACAGATCGTATGTTGAAAGTTGAAAATTATGAGGGAGGTTGTGGTGTCTATGATTATGCTTATGTTTTAGTCAAATGTTTAAAAGCAAATCATAAAGTTGAAGAAATTAGAAAGAGATTGTTTGCACTATATGATAAAATTCTAGAATACCAAATGCCAGATGGAGGCTTCAAGTATTCAAAAGATCTTAAAAAGAAAGATACCTACTCAGGAAAAGAAATTACCCCTCCCGGACCACTTGGTTGTATTCATGCCACTACTGTATTTTGTATGGCTCTAACTATGCTTAATAATGCATTAGATTTAGGGATTGGAATTAGCTTGGCATACTCTTAATATTTTAGTTTTTATATCATGTAAAAATGAATTCACAGGAATACCATTTTTATCAACATTATTTCTTCGCATATATTCATTCCATAAATGTATGAAATGATTTTCCGCTGGTATTTTATCTATTTTGTTAAAATAATCGCCTTCTTCTTTGAAACTGGGATTAATAATACATTCAAAATGTTTATTGGCACAACAATTGGAAAACTTCCAATTTTTTACGTATTTCGATAAGGCATATTTATCCACAATATATTTTACTGTTCTTGGTCCAATTCCCCAAACAATTTCACCATTCAATACTTTTTCTTTCTCTCTTTTACATCTTTCAATAGCATCAAATGCAATTATATCATTTTTAGGTATTTTCATAATACAGGATCCCAATTTTTCATTTTTATAACTTTTATCTGGCTCTGTAATAAAAACGTATTTATCTTTATTAAAATCGTAATATTTTGTACAAATTATATCAAGATCTACCCAAATTGCATTTTTCTTATACAATAATTGGAACCTAAATATATTTGATACTGCTGAGAAACTGCTGTTTTTATATGCAAAAATTTCACTTTTTGGAAGAATTTCATCTGCATCTTTAACATTTACGCCTTTTGGAATATTTTTTACTTTATCATAAACATAAAGATCATATTTGTAATTATTATTTAAAAAAGATTTTATGGAAAGTTGTTCGATTTCAGATAATGCTGGTCCAATCCATAATCCAGAAACAGTTATTTTCATTAAATATTATTTTTAAAATTATATAAGAACAAAAACGCTAAAAAAAATATTATGGATATTATGATTTTTATAATTTATGAAGAAAAATGGGTAAGTAAAAAAATTATCGAATGTTGGATGAAATATAATTCAGATAAATACACAAATGAAATTAAAAATGCCACAAAAATATGGCTATTTAATCACTATTTATATAAAAAAGTACCCAAAACTAATTTACCAATTATTACTACAATTCATCATCTAGATGAAAAAAAATTCAATCAAAAAGAATGGGATGAAATTGATAAGATAACTTCTTTCTATCATTCTATTTCATCCAAAACAACCCAATCTCTTAAAAAACATACTAATAAAAAAATTATAGAGCTTCCAATGCCATTAGACCCTAATGAAAATAGTTTTATCTATGATAAAAAAAGTTTAAGAGAAAAGTGGGGATTCAAAGATGAATTTTTGATTGGAAGTTTTCAAAGAGATACAGAGAAAGATAATAAAACACCAAAACTAGAAAAAGGACCTGATATATTTCTAAAATTATTAGATAATTTCAAAAATCCTACTGTTATATTAACCGGGTACAATCGTCAATATATAATTGATGGATTGAATAAAAAAAATATTAAATATTTATACAAAGAAAATTTAAATGATAAAGAGATAAATGAATTGTATAATATACTTGATTTATATATAGTAAGTTCAAGAGTTGAAGGAGGTCCAAGAGCAATTTTTGAATGTGCATTATGTAAAACTCCAATTGTTTCAACAGATGTTGGAATAGCTAATAAAATACTTGATTCAAAATCAATATATGATTTTAATAATTTGGGATCATTTAATAGTGCAAAACCAGATATAACAACAGCATACAAAAATGCTCTTTTATACTTAGCCCCTGTCTATATGATGGAGTTTAATATAAAATTATTTTTTTCTAATTAATTTTAATGAGAATTGCTATTTTATTTTTTGGGAGAATTAAAAATTATGATAAACATTTTCAAAACATAATGCAGAATATAGTTCAAAATAATCAAGTAGATTTTTTCTTAAGTCATAGTCGAGATCTTGATGAAGATGTTGATGGTTTTGTTAAATTATATAAGCCCATTGCTGTATTTAATGGAGAAATAGTTTATTTTGATCATTCAAAATATAAAAAGAGGAATGATAAACAAGGTCATCCTACAATGTGTATGTTAGTAAATAAAATGAGAGCATTTAAATTGTTGAACAATTATGTTAATGAAACAGGAATAGATTATGATGTAGTGATATCATATAGATTGGATGTAAAATCAAAAGATGAATTAAATTTGAACATTGAAAATAATAAGTTATATATACCAGAAGGTAAAGATTATGGAGGTATTAACGATCAAATGGCTTATGGAAGCTTTGAAGTTATGAAAAAATACATGATGATGTATAATAGTTTATATGATATTTTGGAAAGAGGTTGTGTTTTTCATCCAGAGACATTATTAAAAAAATATTTAGATAATATTAAAATAGATATAGTTCGATTTCCCTTTTTTTATTGGATAGTACGTTAGTTTTGATATCAATATTATTTTATATTATTGATTAAATGCTAATTTCTTTTTTTTGTATAGCAACAGAACCATTTAAAAATAAGTATCCCATTATAGAATCTATTAAATCAATTCTTCCATTGGCTGATGAAGTCGTAGTAGTACTGGGTAGGAATGAAAAAGAGAGTGAAAAAGAAATACGTAAATTAGGTGAGAAAATAAAAATATATAAAACTCATTTGTGGACTAAGGATTGGATATACGATGTAATGACTTATCATTTTGATTACGCTTTAAAAAAATGCACAGGAGATTTTTGCGTTAAGTTTGATATAGATTATGTGTTCAAATATGATGATGAAAAAATATTAAGAGAAATTTTTACAAATAATCAAAAATATCACAAAATATATTTACCGAAATATAATTATTTGGATAATTTGCATTGGATGATTTATAAGAAAGGGATTTACTGTATTAATAGAAAATTGATATTAGAAGAAAATGAAAATGATATGGATAGATTTTATGTTGGGAATAAAAATTACGTAAATGAATTAATAATTGATGGAAAGATGAGGGAATATATTTATGAAGGAAAAGATATAAAAGTATTTAACTATGATTGCAGTTTCATGGATAAAAACTTATTTATAGAAAAACACTATCGATGGTATAATGCTTATTATAAAAAATGGGGCAATCTTGATCATTTTGGATTAAAACCGGAGACATTAAAAAATAAAGAAAAATTATTAAAATTTGTAATTGATAGAACAAAAGATAGAATTGAGTATGCTGCTAAAAATGGGAATATTTATTTTGATAGTTTCAAATTTAATCCAAATTTAATAAGAGGAAAACTAAGAGAATTAAAAGAAGGTGATTATGGATATAATTTTTTTGATATGATTAAATTGAGTAGTATTCTTTATGACAAGTTACCAAACGATAAAAATATATTGTTAGAGAATAAGAATAAAATTAGAAAATATTTTAGTAAATTAGAAGGAGATTTTGAATTTTTAAGTGAAAAAGATAATACTAGGATGATAGAAATATTAAATGAGAATTTGAATGAGAAATTTTTGAAAATTAGTAAATTTTTATAAATTAATTAATTCTTATCATTATGAGAATTATTTATTTGTTTGATAGAAAAGAATATGTTGAAAAAATGTCCAGAGTTAGATTTCATTGTGCTTTTGCTATATCCAAGGAATGTGATTTTAAATTTTGGGGTATTAATTGGGAAGGATATGATGATAAAAAAACAGTTGGTGATAATTTGAAAAAATATGAAGAAAATCCTGATTATATAATCATTTATAAACCATTGAATTATTTGGGATTGAAAGATATAACAGCTAAGAAAATATTAATCTATAATGAAATGTATGAATTTGAATTTACAAGAAAAGAGATTGATGAAAGCTTGGCTGATTTTGTAATATGTCATCATGAGAATGATTATAAATTTTGGAAATCATTTTATAATTTTTACTGTGAGCATAAAAATAAAAAAGTAAAATTTTTTAATATTCCTCATAGTGCGGAGAAAACTATTTTTTATAAGAGGGATGTTCCAATCATGTATGATATTTTATTATGTGGAAGATATGGAAGTAAAAATAGATTGGGAGAATTACATTATCCTTTGAGAGATAGAATGTCAAAATTAATAAATGAGAGATTGAAAGAAAAATGGAGAGTTGGAATAGTTAAACATCCAGGATATTCACACGATGATAGTTATACTGATAAATATTTAAACATTTTTGCGGATGAAATAAGCTCAGCTAAAATTTGTGTGACTTGTACTGGAAAACCTAAAAGTAGATTTGGAAAATACGTTGAAATTCCAATGTGTCAAGGAGTAATTGCTGGAGATATTCCAGATGAACAACAGGATGAATTTAGAAAATTTGTAATTGAAATTAATATGAAAATGAGCGATGATGAAATAATAAAAATTTTAGAATACTATTTAGAAAATGATAATAAATTGGATGAATTGAGAAAAAAAGGATATGATTATGCGAAAAATTATACTATGAAAAATTATGCAAATCGTTTTTTTAAAATATTAAAAAAATAAGAGTAATTAATGTTTAAAGTAGCATTAATTACTGGTATTACTGGTCAAGATGGATCATACTTAGCAGAGCTATTATTAGAAAAAGGCTATTTTGTTTGGGGAATAATAAGAAGAAGTTCTCACATTAATACGCAACGTATTGATCATCTATATGTTAACAAAAATTTAATTTTAAGATATGGAGATCTTAGTGATCCTGCTAATTTGTTGCATATTATGTATGAAATTAAAAATACTTATCCAGATATGGAAAGATTGGAAGTTTATAATTTGGGAGCAATGAGTCACGTTAAAGTTAGTTTTGAAATGCCGGAGTACACTGGTAATATCGATGGCATGGGAGTTTTAAGACTATTGGAAGCAATAAGATCATCTGGTTTGCAGGATAAAACTAGATTTTACCAAGCTTCTACAAGTGAATTATATGGGAAAGTGCAAGAAGTACCACAAAAAGAGACGACACCAATGTATCCAAGATCTCCATATAGTTGTGCTAAGTTATATGGTTTTTGGATTGTAAAAAATTATAGAGAATCATACAATATGTTTTGCTCTAATGGAATTCTTTTTAACCATAGCAGTCCAAGAAGAGGAGAAACTTTCTTAGAGAGGAAAGTGAGTAGAGGATTAGGAATGATTCTAAGGGGGGAGAGAGATAAGTTAGTTGTTGGAAATTTAAATGCTTTGCGAGACATTGGACATGCAAATGATTATATCAAAGGAATGTGGTTAATGCTCCAACAAGATAAACCAGATGATTATGTTTTAGCTACAGGCGAATATCATTCTGTTCGAGAAATTATTGAGATTGCATTTGGGATGAGAGGGTTTAATATAAAATGGAAAGGAGAGGGATTAAATGAGATTGGATATGACGAGAATACTGGTAGAGAATTAATTTTTGTGAGCGAAAAATATTTTCGTCCAGCGGAGGTTGATGAACTTCTTGGAGATTCAACAAAAGCAAGAAAAGAATTAGGATGGAATCCTGAGACATCATTTTATGATTTAATAAAGGAAATGGTTGATTGTGATTGTCCATAGAATTATTTTCTAGCTTTTTCAAAATTATCTATAAACCAATGAACTGATTTTTTAATACCAACATCAATTGGAGTCCAATTTATTTTTATATTGTGCTCTTTTAAAAATCTTTTTAATTTTGAATTATCAGCTGTCTTTTTGAATTGTCCATCTGCACCAGTTGTATCAAAAACGATGAATTTTTCATAATCAAATTCTTTAGCAATCATTTTAGCAACATCTCCAATTGAATATTCTTCCTCTTGAGCTAAAATAATTGGTTCTTCGTCATCATAGTAGATAAAGATCCATCGAATAAGTTCTGCTAGATCTTCACTATAGATAAATTGTCTTAGAGGTTTTCCTGATCCTTTCACAGTAAATTTTTTCTTATGTTTTTTCGCTTGAAAACATTTATGAATCAAAGCTGGAATAACATGAGCATCTTCTAGATTATAATTATCATTTGGTCCATAAATATTAGTAGGTATTACACTTACAAAATTGTCTTTATATTGTTCTCGATAGGCTCTACTATGAACATCAACCATTCTTTTAGCATAAGCATATGCATCATTGGAAAAATGAGGAGGACCGTCATGAAGCATTTTTTCATTAATTGGGTAAGTAGTTTTGTCAGGGAAAACACATGTGCTAAGGCAACTTATTAATTTTTTTATTTTATTATTATGAGCAGCTTTAATGATATTAAAATTCATTAATAAATTATCTTCTAGCATATTTACTTTAAAGTTCATATTTTTAAAAAGTCCTCCAACGTTTGCAGCTAAGTGAATTATGGCAGTTATTTTATTTTTTTTAAGATATTCATCCAATTGGTTATAATCAAGTATATTTAATTCTTTTGACCTAGGAGTGAAAAGTTTGTAATCTTTCATTGATTTAACAAGAGCAGTCCCGACTAATCCTGATGCACCGGTAATCAATATTTTTTCATTTTTGTTGAGTATATGATAATCAAAAACTGAGTTCCACATAGAGGATAAAATATTATCACCATTAAACATTTCAACTACTGGAGTTTTCTTATATCGAAAATGCTCATTCCATAAATGAATAAAATAATTATCATTTGGAGCATTTTTTAATGTAAAAATTGGGAATTTAGCATATTTACTAACAATTTTATTTGAATAGAGTATTTGATAATGATGATTATTACAATTATTTGCAAAATTCCAGTGTTGTATGTATTTTTCTAGTTTAAATTCTTCAACTATTTTTTTAATAGTTAGAGGTCCCAACCCCCATTTAAATTCACCAGTTTCTATTTTGTCTTTATATGACTCACATATTTCAATCGCTCTTTTCATGATTGGATCTTCTTTTGGAAATTGAATTAAATTGGAAGTTGGTTTTTCTTTTTTATATTCTTCATCTGGCTCAGATACTAAAAGTATTTTTGATTGGGAAAAATCGTATGATTTTCTACAAAATATATCAGTATCAACCCATACTTCACCAGTTTTATAAATCATAGTGAACCTAAAAAGATTGGAGAAAGCAGAGACAGACCCATTTTTATATGTGAAAATTTCACTTTTAGGTAGAATATCTTCTCCATTTCTAACAGTAGTTCCTTTTGGAATATTATTAATTTTATCATAAGTATAAAGATTAAATTTGTATCCATTTTTTAGAAAAGATTGGATACATAGTATAGAAATTTTAGGTAGATCACCACCAATCCATAAACTAGATACTTCCATTAAAAAAATAAATATTTATTTTGAGGATTTTTCACGAAGTAATTTTGCTAAAAGACTTTCTCTATAATTTACTATATCAAAATTGGGAATATATTGTATATACCAATCTTGCCAAATTTTTACAAAATATGTTAGATCTTTTATATCTACAATGTAATCTTTTTTACCACCTTCAAAATTCTTTAATTTTTCAATATTTATAGGTAATTTTAGTTGAAGTTTCCAGTGTTCTTCATTACATGAATTAGAAAATTTCCATTCTTTCTTGTTCAAAATAAAAACTTTATTAACTAATTTCAGTAAAATCATATTTATATTAAATGTTGTATTATATCCATTAATAACATCATTATATAACATAAAAAAATGATGTACTATATACTGTATTTCTTTACATCTTTTTGGAAACTTCATTATTGAAAAATCTGGATAACTATCTAAGTAATTTGGTGTAGGACTACAGGAAACAAGTGATTCTTCTTCAAAATTATAATATTTTATACAATAAACATCTGGATCAATAACTATACCACCTAATATATACATTAATTTAATTTTAAAAAAGAATTTTTTCGAAATTTTAATCAATATTTTATTTATCTCTTCTATTTTAATTAATTTTTCAGCATTTTTTATATTTACTTTTAAATCAGTTGGACTTTTTGAGTAAGTATATAAATCAACTTCATATCCATTATTTAACCAGCTTTTTATACAAATATGCTCGATTGGAGTAATTGTTTCATCTAGACAATATGTAATAATTTTCATTTAAAAAATATTGATAAATATTTTTAAAATAACTTACGAATTATAATAATTTAAATCCCATCCTCTTCCTACAGCAAATGCTTCTTGATTCCGATCATCAAGTATCGATGACGTACTAACATCACAAATTATCAAATTTGGAAAAAGTACTCCCCATTGGTCGTCTTTTAGAATACTTTGCACATAAAAAAATAGTACATCAGTTGGATATATTTGTAAATCTAAAACTTCAAGAATAATATCAAATAATGACTCATCTATTATCATAGCAAAAGTACCATATGGACAAACAGGTATATATTTTCCTTCATTTTTAAAATAATTTTCATTTTTATTTATTATATCTTTAAATTGAAGTCTTTTTTTATGATGACTTACTCTTTTTTTTTCAACTTCTGCTAATAATTCTTCTTGACTTAGATTAGGTTTTTTTTTTTTTAATTTAGAATATGATTTATCAGGATTAAAAGGCAAAAGATTTGTAGTTATGCTAATTGATCGATCATTGGAACCTAAATAAAGAAGTGAGGAAGATTGGATTAAATTATAATTTTTTTTTAAGAGAAATTCAAAATTTTTGTGAAAGATTACATCAGATTCTAAAATACAAATTTTTTTGTAATTATTTTTTTTTGCATTTCTTATAATATTTATAAAAGATCTAATATGTCCTAACTGCTTTTCATTTTTTAAATAAAATTTTTTACCTCCAATTAGATCTTTAATTTTTATAGCTATGGGATTATCTTTCACTTCTTCTTTTCGCTTCTTTAAGAAATTATTAAAATAAAGCTTAAACGCATACCCATTTGCTCCAAGATAGAATTCATAATTAAATTTATATGAGCATTTATTGTAATGTTCTTTAAAATTTATTTTTTCTTTTTCGGTAATATACAAAACATATGTATAAATATTATGAAAAGGAAATATATTTATTAATTCATCTTTAAACAATTCTAAAACTTTATTACTAATTTGATTTTCATCCTTAATAACAGTTTTTATTGATTCTTTATTGGAGGATTGTAAATCTTCACTTTCTACTATATTTTCCTCTTCTTTATTAATAGGAATAATTGAATCTTCCTTAAATAATTCAAAAATCCTATCAAATATTTTGTTTTCATTAACGATATTTTCTTTACATTCTTCACTCTTTATTATTTCTACTTCACTTGATAATGTGGCAACTTCAATTTGTAATTGGGGGGCTTCTACAAATAATACTTCAACTTCATTTGACAATTGATCTGATTCATAATATAGTATAGTATCATTTATCTGTAATGGTTGTGTTTCATTTTTTAATTGAATTTCTTTATCAATAATTTCTTGAAAATTATCATTTTGTATAGGTATGTCATCTTTTGTATTTTGATTACTATCAGGAGAAAATACTATATTTAAAGGTTCGTTTTGCAATAATTCAAAAACCCGGCTTAATATTGGATCATCAAGATTATTATTATTTGTAAAATCTTCTTCTATAATAACAGAGTAATCCATTATTATAGACGTGAAAATTATTAGGATTATAAAACAAAATCCATTAAATCATCATTATTAGAAAATAAATTTTGTAAATTATATTTTTGAGTTGTTTCATGATGATTATCAAGAACATACATTATTTTATATGCCCATTCAACAGCGTCATATGTTTCTAATTTTAAAAAGTTTGGATATTTTTTAGGATGTGCTACATTACATGAAATAAAGGGAATAACACCGGCAAAAACTGCCTCTCTAAAAACATTTGAATTACTATCGAATAATGAAGGAATAATAATTATTTTAGATTTTCTTAAATAAGATTCCACTTCCTGTTGTTTTATTAGAGATATTATTTCAATATTATAATTTTCTTCAAGATCACCAAATAATTCTTGAGTATTTTCACCTATAATAACAATTTTTTTCTTTCTGAATCTCTTATCAAATGTAATAATATCTTTAACAAATTTAACATTTTTTACAGATCTATTTACATTACTAGCAACAGCTATGATATCAATTGTTCTTTTTTCTTTAATAGATTTTACTCCATGCATTACATTATATTTAGTTGTATCAATTGGATTATTTAATAGTTTATCTTGAATAATATCGTAATATATTTTTCTAAAATATTCTATTGTTAGATCACTATTACAAATTATTAGATTTGACATTTCAATTGATTTTTCTTCTTGACTTCTTCTTACATCAACAAAGTTTGTGATTTCATTTGCTCCACATTCAATTTGCGTAAATCCCATTAATCCAGAAACTAAAAATATATTTATGCAATTAGAAAAAATTGATTTTATTAATTTTGGTGCCATACAATTTTTACAAAAAGCTATATCAGGAATACAATTAAACTTTTCAATAATTTTACTTTTTATATCAAATAATGTAAAATCCCTATAATTTAAACCAATTACATCTTTTACATCTTCTGGATTAGCTTTATCATAAATATCTTCACAACTATCTATAAAAATACCAATTGTTCTTATATTTGTATTATTACCAAAATATTTAATAATATTGTATGCATTAGTAGCAGCACCTCCATAAGAAGGATATTGTGTTGATGATACTAAAACAGTAATCTTATTTATTTTTTTAACTTCTATATAATCCATTAAAATCATATTGTTAAAATATTTTGTCATATCAAAAGTTGATGAATAAAGAATGTAGCTACTTGAAAATAAGGAAAATTCATCAATAGTAAAATAGTTAATATTTTCATTATTAAAATTTATTGAGAAATTTGAATATACATTTATTGGAGTTTTTATATTATATTTATTCCATAAATTCAAATAATTTTTTACATTTTCAATATCTTCTTCATTATTTATTATAATTTGATATAACTTTGCTTCTTCAAATGTTGTATATTTATTTTCAAGTTCTACAACTTTATTTTTACTGTGGTATTTTTTTAAAGTATCTTGAACTTTTTCATCAAAAAAATATTTATTAATACAAATAAAATTGTTTTCAATCTTTTTTATTATATATTGATTATTACTGGTTATATAAATTTTTAAAATAATATTATTTGTTATTGATTTTAAATATTCAAAATTATCTGAGAACACAACAAACATTTCATTATTATCATTAATGTTATACATCCTATCTACTGTTTTTTTCAATTCTTCATCTAGAATTTTATTTACAATATATTTTTTAGTATGTGTCAATAAGTATAAAAAATTATTAATTTTAATAAAATTATTTCTGTAAAAATAATATTTTTCATCAAAATCATTAATATCTTTTTTAAAATTATTTAAAACATCTGTAAAACTAATATGATAAAAATTAATGTGTTCTATTGGAACATTATTAGTAATAGCTATGTTTATATAAGGATTATGCAATCCTTTTAAAGGCTCCAAAAATATAATTTTGAATGATTTTATATCAGAGAATAAATTGCTGGATTCTGAAATATAGGAATTAAAGTCCTTATTATTGTCAAAATCTCCATTATCATTAATTTTGTAGAAAAATAGTATTTTTTTATTTTTTTCAATATTTAATTTTGGTAAATCAAAACATAGTATTTTTGAATTAATTTGAAAATTTTCTTTATAAAATTCTTGTTCAATAAGAGATAATGTATAAAAATTAATATTTTCTTTCTTTTTTAAAAAAAAATGAATTATTTTTTCATCAAAATATTCGTGACCTAATATAACTATATTTAATCTTCTTTTTGTTGTTTTAAAATCCTCTGTTATATGATTCAATCCTATATGCATTGCTTCATTATGATGATGATGATTTTTATCAAAATTTTCAATTATATTTTTTTGAAATAATTTATTATGACATTTGATATGATATTTTTTGTTTATATGCGAAAATAATTCCATTAACTAATTATTTATTATTTTTTTTCATTTTTTCCAATATCATTAAAAATTTTAATATAATTTTTCAATCCATTTTTATTCGAGAAATTATCTTCTATATATTTCTTACCTTGAGCCGCTATTTTTTGTCCTACTCCATCAACATTATTCAAAAAATATTTATAAAATTTAGTTTTTCTTATTAATTCTCCATTTTGAGTACAAGGCACATAATGAACATAAGGTATTAATCCTAATTCTTCCTGTAATAGAGGGGATTCTTCAAAAAAACCAATACACCCTACTGATAGTATTTCAATAATCTTTGCTAAATTAAAATTCATGGGTGCATCATAATAAGCAAAAAAAGCTCCAAAATAAGATCCTAGAATTTTATAGTAATTTATTCCATATGGTAAAATTTTTTTATTAGCATAATTGTACTCTTTCATTTTTGGCTTATGTAAAACATCTGCTATTTTTGCAAATTTACTATTTGTTAATATTTCTTGATTAATTTCACTTCTTATTCTATAATTTGGGTTAATACAACCTGATAATAAAATTTTTTTTTTTCTTCTTGAAAATTTTTGAGCACATCCTTTAATATATTTAAAATCAATACTGTAAAAAAAGAATGATGTTTTATCGAGTAAATGAGGTGCAACATTTTTAAAATAAATTGGAGAAGGTGTAATAATTCTATCAACAAGATCAAATTTTTTAATTCTATTCTCTGGATGGAAATAAGCCTGTAAATCATCTTGCCACAAAGCTGTATAAATATTTGGATATTTTTTAAGGGTTTTATAATGCCTATGAATTGGAGTAAAAGGTTTTGGATGAAATCCAAGAAATATAATTTTTTCATATTTTTGAGATAATTCGGGCAAATGAGATAATATTTCAAGCATAGCACTCTCGAAATTAGGATCTAAAGATGTTTTTGGATCATCTGTCAATAATTTATTTTTATCAAATTTTTCTACAAAATCAATAAATGGAGTTACTTCAATATTATTTTCTAAAAAAAAATTTTTATTTTCAAAAAGCATTTTAAAATTATTAACAATTGGTGTGCTGGAATAATATTTATTTTTATTATAATAGAAATAGAATACTTTTATCATTTATTTTGATTTAGAAAAATAAATAGGTTTTTATTCTACAAAAAAATTAAATTATTTATTATGGATAAAAATGAGTTAGTTATAACTTTAAGAAACAAATTTTCTAAAATTCCTTTTTTTGTACGTGTATATGAGCATAATGATAAAATCATAATTTGGAATGATCATAAAATTAAAATAGAATTAGATAATGCAGCTATAGTAGAATTTTTAAAAACAGATGAAGAAATAAATTCATTTATCAAAACAACATATGATATGATGGTTCAAAAAATAGAGAAAAAATATTTGGAAATGAAAAATAGAAGAGTTTCTGTAATTATTCCTAATTATAACAATGAACAATTTCTAAAAAAAACAATTGATTCCATTTTAAATAATACTTATAGATTTATTGAAGTTATATTTATTGATGATTGTTCAACTGATAAATCTGTAGAAGTTGTAGAAAGTAATTATGGAAATAATCCAAGAGTAAAAATATATAAAAATAAAGAGAATCGTGGTGCTTATTATAATAGAAATAAAGGGATATTATTAGCGAGTGGTTATTATATCACGTATGTAGATGGTGATGATTTTATTGAAAAGAATAAATTAGAGTATGAAGTTACTAATATGGAAAAGTTAAATAATACTAAGGAAAATGAATTAGATAAATTTTGGGCATATGGTACAAGATTTGAAAGACTTTATTTTAAAAATAATATTGAAGAAATAACACATAAAAATAAATCGAACAGTTTCGTTTTTTTATACCAGAGAAGATTATTTAATTACTTAGGTTTTTTTCAAAATAATAGATTTGGAGCTGATTCTGAGTATTATAAGAGAGCTAAGATATGGGGATATAAATTCTATTTAGACAAGAAACAGTATTTATATTATGCATATACTATCTCTGGTAAGAATTTAACTCAAGTTCATAAGGCTGAGGAGAGGAGAAAATATATCGATTATTGCACTAATAAAATTAAAAAGAGAGAATACATCGAGATGGCTTTATTAGATGAATTGGAACATTTCAAAGAATTGGTTTTTTCCTTAAAGAAAAAAGATAAAGAAAAAGTATGAGAAAAATTATTTATTTTTATTTATGCAAAGCAAGATATTATTCTAGTCATCCAATTATAAATAATTTTAAAATTTTATTTGATTATTATGAAAAATTTAAAACTTATAAAATTGAGCCAATTCCATTTACTAGTTTTATTAAAAGTGCAAAATTTGACGATTATTTATCCAATGAAGCCAATTTACAATTAGTAAATGCAAAAAATAGTCATAATTTTCCATTGCAATGGGAATTAGGATATGATAAAGCAATTTTATTATTAGAGGAAGGATTCAAAGAATTAATTATTGATATGACAAGAAATAAAAGTGCTTATAAAAAAGCAATCATCTTTGTTTTTCATCCTGTTTGTTATAGTTTACTATATAAGGTAAGAAAAGAATTTGAACCCTTAAAAAAAGAGCTAGGATTGAAATATATATTATGGCAGGATGATTTACATGCATATTTTAAAGAAGGTAAGAGGGGAGAGATATTAGAAGGATTGGACAAAATTTTAAGTCCTTCTCCAATCTTTTTTAAAAATGTTAATTCAAAATTAATTGATAAAACCAAATTTTTCTTTTATAGTATGGATTTTAATTTACTACCTGATAAAAAATGGGAAGATAGAGAGAAAAAAATATTACTAAGTGGATCTTGCAATAGGGGTTATTATATGAGACATCAAATTTTAACTAATATTAAAAAAGAAACAGAAATGAGTAAAATATGTTCTTATTTGAAAAGACCTAGATTTAAAGAATATAATAGACCAGTTGGTACATATTTACCAGTTGGATTAAATTATTATGATAAACTAGTTGAATATCAAGGAGCATTTTTTGCATATTATGAAGCTCCAAAGAATTTTAATTTAGCAAAGATTATTGAAATCTTAGCTTGCGGTTGTTTAGGTTTTTTTGAGAAATCTGTTTTATTGGAAGAGGAATTAGGGCTGAAAGAATTTGAGCATTATGTTCCAATCACTGATGAAAAAGGTAATTTGATAGAAGATTTAAAATATTATGAGAAATGGTTATTTGGAAAAGAAGGAAAGAAAATAGCGGAAGATGGAAAACAATTCGTGAAGAAAAATTTTTCCAATGAAAATGGATTTTTTAATTATGTCAAAATTTTAAAAAAATTATAATTTCCAAAATATGGACGGAAAAACTATTTTAGTTACTGGAGGAGCTGGATTTATTGGTTCCAACATAATTCATAAATTATTTTTAATGCCTGTTAAAAAAATAATTGTTCTAGATAATTTATTTGCCGGAAAATTTAGTAATATTTCTAATTTGATTGGAGAAAAAGTCCAATTTATCAAAGGAGATGTATGTGATTTTGATTTAGTTAATAATTTATGTAAAGAAGTTGATATAATATGTCATCAAGCTGCTTGGGGAAGTGTTCCACGCAGTCTAGTTGAACCAAAATCATATCATGAGAATAATGTAACAGGATTTTTTAATATATTAGAATCTGCTAGATTGAATGGAATTAAGAGAGTAGTATATGCAAGTAGTAGTAGTGTTTACGGAGATGAAAAAACGTTGCCTAAAAAAGAAGAAAAGATTGGAAAAGCATTAGCGCCTTATGGAGTTAGTAAATACATCAATGAAGTTTATGCTGATATTTATCATCGATGTTATGGGATAGAGATAATTGGACTAAGATATTTTAATGTTTTTGGTCCTAAGCAGAATCCTGAGGGAGCTTATGCAGCTGTAATCCCAAAGTTTATTAATTTGATATTATCGAATCAATCAATAGTTATTAATGGTGATGGAAGCTATAGTAGAGATTTCACATATATTGAAAATGTAGTGGATTTCAATATTAGATGTATGACAACTAATAATGATGAAGCATTTGGTAAAGTTTTTAATGTAGCTTGTGGAAAAAATTACAGCTTGAATGATTTGGTAGATATACTTAAAAATAGTATAGATGAGAATGCTGTTGTTATATATGGTGAAAAAAGAAGAGGGGATGTTGAACATAGTTTAGCTGATATTTCTTTAGCTAAAAGAATATTAGATTATGAACCTTTGATTGATTTTGAAGAAGGTATAAGGAGAACAATAAAGTCTTTGATAAATAAATTACAATCACCAAAATATGTTTAGGTTTATAAAATAAAATGGGAAAATAGAATATGAAAAATTTAAAGATTGGGGAAGAAAAGATTTGTGAATTAAAGATTGGGATAATTGGATTGGGATTCGTAGGTGGTGCAATGGAAAAAAGTTTTAGAGAATTAGGAGTAAATATCCAATCTACTTTCGATAAGTTTAAAAATGGAGGAATTGGAAAAATAGAGGATTTGTTAAATTGTGATATTATATTTAGTGCACTACCCACTGTTTACAGTGAAAAATTAAAAGAATACAACAAAGTCCCATTGGAAGAAACTTGTGAATTTTTAAAATCCAATAATTACAATGGATTATTAATTGTAAAATCAACAGTTGAACCAGGTACAAGTGAAGATTTTTCAAGAAGATATGGACTAAAAATTTTGCACAATCCTGAATTTTTAACAGCAAGAACTGCTTATGATGATTTCCATAATCAAAAACACATTGTGATTGGAAAAACAGATTTAGTTTCGAATGAAGAACACGAAAAAGTTAGAGAGTTCTATAAATATTATTACAGCAATGCTGATATTAGTTTATGTACTTCCAAAGAAAGTGAGAGTATGAAAATATTTTGCAATTGTTTTTACGCTGTAAAAGTCCAATTTTTTAATGAATTATTTTTAGTATGCAAAGATGGAGAAATGAATTATGAGAGGGTAAGAGATATTATGTTGAAAAATGGTTGGATTAATCCAATGCATACTAATGTCCCAGGACCTGATGGAAAATTAAGTTACGGTGGATTATGTTTTCCAAAAGATACAAATGCATTAAATGAGCATATGATTAAGAGAGGCATACCAAATAAAGTTTTACAAGCTACAATTGAAGAGAGGGATATAATGAGGGAAGATAAGGATAATTGTGAGTAAATATTTGTGTATATTTTAATATGCCGGTTGGCAATATTAAAAAAGTGAACAATGATCTTGATTTTTTAGAAGTTAAATTTGATGAAGAAACTGTTAATAATAATAATTTTTATTTAATCGAAAATTGGATTAATATAGAGATTGAATTTAAAAATATAAGAAGTTTATCAATAATTTTCCTATTTAATTCAAAGAAATTTGATTTTTATTACAGGGGAAATTGCAAAGACAAATATTATTTTGGAGATAATTATCAAGGAAAAATATGCTTAATTTATTTAGATGGAGATAGCTTTACTATAAGGAAGAATGATGAAGTTAATAAAATATATGAGGTTGATAATTATTTTTTGAATGAGGGTTATAAAAAATTTTATTTATCTCAAGATCTTATTCATATGAGATCAAAATTAAAAATGGCTTATGGATTGGAATATTATAGTAACGATGATGATAAATGTTTATTATTTGGTGTTTATAATCAATTAGATTTATTATTTTTAAAAGGGAAAGTTGGAATATTATGGGGAGGCTCAGATATAATGCTTGATAAAAAGAATAGAAAGAAGGCGATTGAAATTATCAATAAAAATAAATATGAAAATTATGCTATGAGTGAGAAAATATACAATAAATTAGTTGAATTAGGTTGCGAAAATATAAAACGTGTGAATATTTCTTTTTGTTGTAATGATTTGAAATATCTTATTCAATGGCATAATTATTATCGAAAAAAAGCGATATATATTTACGATGGATTAGATAAAAATTTGAAAAAAAGAATAATATATAATCAAAATATCGTTGATAATTTAATACCTTTTTTGGAAAAAGATTTTAAAATTATTAGAAGCTCTGATGGTTTTTGTAATGATGTAATATCTTTATATAAACAATCATTTATAAGTTTAAGATTGACTATATATGATGGGAATGCTAATTCAGCACAAGAATGTGGTATGCTAGGAATACCAGTTATATCAAACCAAGAAATGAATAATTGTATAAGTTGGAAAGAAGAAGAGGAGATAATACATAAAATAAGATATGTTTATGAGAAGGATATAAAAATTAAATGGAGAAAAGATGGAGTAAATTTATTATTTATTTCTAATGATTCACCTGGGAAAGGTGGAGGAGCAACATTTACGGAGAATTTGAGGAATTATTTGGCTGGGAGAGGATTTAACATATTTGAGATATACTTAGAACATAACAATAAAGAAAGTGTTTATAAAAATGGGAGAAGATACGTAATTCGATATAACCATAAGAAAAGATGGGATTTAATATCTTGGATAGATAAAACTGCTAAAAATGATAAAGATTTTGGTGAATTTATCGATAATGGGTGTAAAATAGTTTTGAGATCTTATTTGAATGATATTAGAAAACTGCAAGATAGATTTGAGGTAATATTTTTTGCACCAGGAATTTATAAAAATGATATGGAAAAAGAATTTAATATAAAACACGTTAATACTAGTAATTTGAAAACAGCTAATATTGTTGAAACTTATGCGAATAGTGCTTTAACTCAAGGAGTTTACCATAAAATGGGATTAAATGATGTAAGATTATTAGAAATTAATTTACTTCAAATTAATAATTTTATCGCAAGTGAAAATCGTGACATTGATTTTTTATTTGTTGTTAGTAATATCGAAAGGAAAATAAAAAATACAAAATTATTTATTGAATTAGCAAAAAAGATGAAGAGAAAATTTGTTTTAGTATCTGCAGAAGATATTAAATCAAATTTAAATAATATTGATGTAGTAGTAAATCCTAATAATATTGATGATTATTATAAAAAAAGTAAATGTCTAATAAATTGTTCATATTTTGATAGTATGAGTAATGTTGTATTGGAAGGAATAAATAATGGATGCCATGTGGTAGTTTCCCAGAGTAATGGAATAGTAGATTACATAAAAGATGATATAAGGAATAACTTTGTGGTTGAAAGTTATGATTTGAAAGATTGGGAAAATAAATTGGAATATGTATTATCTAATTGGGATAAGTTATTAAATGATAGGAAAAAACTATGGAGTGTATTAAAAAGGAAAAGTTGGGAGGTTGAAGTAAAATTATTAGAATTATTGAACTAAAAAAATTATTAAGAAAATATATGAAAGAAATAATTGCTTTGAAATTTGTTCTTTGTTGTATAGAAGAAACAATAAAGAGTATTTTGATGGTCAAAAAAGATTTTGATGTTGATCTTTTTAGACAAGTTTTGAAGAAAAATATTTATGAAATTTTAAGTGATGATGATTATACAATTGGAGTGGAAGAAGTAATGAAAAAAGCTTCAATAAGTTATGATCTAGCAAATGACCATGATGAAGATGAGAATGAAGATGCAGAAAATTTTGAAATATCGATAGATATACCTCTTGGTTCGATTATAACTGCTGTGAATAATATGATTGGAAGAGGAGAAGTTGATGATGTTTATAATGAACGAGATTTAAAGAGAGATTTGAATTTAATAGATCAAATATGGGAAGAATGGACACCTATAGATGATTTTGGTGTTGAATCAAAAGGAATGGTAATATTCCTTTTAGATAATTTAGAACTTAACTAAAATTATTTAAGCACGCTGGGTGAAGCCCATGATGGTGGAGAATTCATCAGCGTCGTGGAACTGAGCCTGGAGAGACTGTCTTCCAGAGTTAAGAGAGCTGCTAGTAACAACAGCGATGTATGCAGAGTTGCCATTATCATCAGTTACCAAGCCCTGAGCCTGGGTAATAGATGAAGAATTATCAACGAGCTGACCGAACTGCTGCTTAGCAAGGAGACCTTTGTAAACGGTAGTCTTGGCAACACCGGATTTGGTTCTAACAACAGTGAGGGTAACAGCCTGCTGAGCCTGGTTAATAGTGTTAACAGATCCAGACCACTGGGAGAACTTGGTAGCAAGGTCGTCAGCAGTAGTGACGGTAACCTTGTAAGTGGCAGAAGAGGCGGTAGAGGTGTCAGAGCGGCTGACAACCTGTCCAGAGAGATTGAAAACGGTACCTACAGCAAGAGAAGGCATTATATACTTTTATAAAGAAAATAATTTTGAATAAATTAAAATTTAATTCCTCTAAATATTTAATTATTTTAAAAATATTATTTTACGCAGGCTCGTTTATTTTATAGAGAATATTTCATAGAAAGATTTTTTTTTACAATAAAGTATGTATAAAAAAAATATTTATAATCTATTTATTTTTTACAATTTACATTGTTAAAAAATATTATATAAATTATGCACGAGTGTCCATTATGTTTTAAAAAATGTAAAAATGATAATGATTTTATTAGTCATTTAGAAAAAGTCCATAAGAACGATGATTGTGAATGTGGAGAAAAAAGTGGAGGTGGAAAAGTGTTATTCAAAGGTGCTGATAAGGAGCAAATGGAAAATTTTGAAAAGATATTGAAAGAAGCTAAAAATAAAGTTGATCGCATACAAGCAAATATGCAGATGAACTCATTGAAGTATGGTCTTAAATTAGGTAAAAAAGATATTGATAAAATTCCACTGCCTGTAAGAGAGAAAATTAAAAGTTTATTAATGGAAAATGAATATATGAGAGGAGTTGTGAAGGCACAAGAAAATCAAATTAAATTAATGAAAAAGCAAATAGATAAGTGTATTGATTCAGTTGGATTCCATTATGTTATTAAGAAGTAGCTAATTTTTTTTTATCATCGACTATTTTTATTATTTTGCGGCAAGCATCACTACCAACACTTTCAAAAATATCTGGATATAACGCATGAATAAATACTTTAATTGATCCTACAAACATTATTGATGAAATATATAATGCATCTTTCATATGCTTGAAATATCCTTCTTTTAATTTTTCTAAATGAATAAACATATTTATAGAAAATAAATAAATTTTATTTTCTTTGAAATTAAAATAATGCTCCAAAAAATATTTTATGTAACTGGTATAGCTGTTAATATTGGAATAATAATAACTTTGCTTAATTTAAATAAAAAAGAAGAAGTAATAGAAAATTTACCTAACAATGAAATTATTGAAGAAAATAGAGAAGAAGTTATAGAAGAAAGATTGCGAAAAATAAATTTAGATAAGTGCAATTTAAAAAATTGGCTAAATTATATTCCAGGTCTATCAGGTAAAAATCAATGAAAAAAATTATTTAGATAAATATGTGCGATATTTATAATAAAATGATTGATGAATATGAAAAATTTGCTAAAAATATTATGTTTTACAATGAAATAAATTCAGGTGTTTTATTCAATAATTTAAGTGATGATAAATTAGAAGAAAATACTTATGGCACATATAAAAATATTTGTAATTATGGATTTTATAGTGATGATAATAATCAATTTATAGAAAATATTGATAAGTATTTAAGAAAAATTATTAGATTATTCAATGAATATAATTGTGAAAATGAATTGAATAATATAAAAGAAAAATATGATAGATTGGAAAAAAAATCATTTTATACAGTTTTTTGCTTTATGTGTGAAGGAATTAAATTATTAGCTAGAACTGAGAATATGCTATATAAATTTTTAATTTTTGTTAGTGATATCGATTTCAAGAATCTTATTAAAAACGATAACTATTTTCTAGAAAGTTGTATTTTTGTTCAAAGATTAGTAAAACTTTTTAGAGAAGTCTTATTTCTTCATTGGAAAAGAAGAAAAATTTATAAAAGAATTATGTAATTATTTTTTTTTATTTTTACTTTGTTTTTCTTTATATTTTGCTCTTCGAAGTTCTTTCTCATCATCTTGCTCAGGTTGATAATTTAATTCATCTTGTTTAGAAAGATAAGCCTGGGATGATCTATAAATAATTTCATTTGCAACATCTTTATTTGCAAAACCATCGACTCTTGTTACTTTATTCTCATTATTTTTATAGTTAGAAAAGAAATCTTTTAAAATCAATTTATCGATATCTGACATTTCACTAATATCATCAATGTTTTTATGACGCTTGTCTACTGAAGACGCAGGTACTGCAATTATTTTAGGATCATTTTCTAGATTATCTTCATTTGGACCATCTTTCATAAGGAGAACTCCAATTGGTCTTACTTTAAGGATTGACATAGGATAAATTGGTTGATCATTAATAATAATAATATCCAATGCATCGCCATCGTCCGCAATAGTTTCTTCTATATAACCATAATTAAATGGGTAGTTATATGCACTAGGAAGAATACGATCTACCCTTATTTTATTTGTATCCTTACAAAATTCATATTTTACTTTTGAATCTCTAGGTACCTCTACAATGGCATCAATTTCTTGGGACATAAAGAAGTAAAAGAAAATATTTTTAGGAGGAATACTCACAAATAATTTTACTTAAGTTATTTTCCTTAATTATTCCAATCTTTTCAATAATATTTTCTTTGACCGAATCAATATGAGTAATCAAGATTGTTTTTGAGAAATATCTTTTAATAAAATTAAACAGTGTATCTATATTACTTAATCTTTCATTATCAAATGCACTAATACCTTCATCCAAGAAGAGGATATCACACTTTGGTAATTTTGCAAAATTTGATAAAGTTATTTTAAATGCAATATCTAAGATAAAACTTTCCATTCCTCCATGAATATATACCGATCTATCATTATTATCTGGGAAAGAATCTAATATTAAATCATCATTATCAATTCTTAAATTAATTTTACGAGAAATAAAAGGAGAAATAATGTTATTGATAGATTGGGTGATTGGAACCAAATAATTTTCAAGAATAACTAAAGGTAATCCATCTTTTCCCAATGATTGTTCCAAAAGTTGCATTAATTTATATTCATTTCTTTTAGTCTTTAATTCATCCAATTGAGACAAATATATTTTTTGGTTATTAATAATGTCTTTATATTGTTGATATAATACTCCTAGTTTTTCGTTCAATTTTGCTGTAAGAGATTCATTTTTAGAAATACGAGATTGGAAAATATCAATATTACTTCTTATTTTTTCATTGAATAACAAACTTTCTTTTGATAATTGAATATCTTCAAGTATTTTTTCTAATTCTTTTATTTGGTTTTGAGTATTGATTTTTTGGAAAGATAATTCTTGTAATTTAATTTCCTGCTGGGATATATCAAGTTTGATTTGTATTTCTATAGATAATTCTTCTTGTAATTTTTGATATTTTTTAGAGATTGGACAATTATTAAATTCATCATTCAATTGGGATATTTCTAATTTCATATCATCAATAATCTTATTATCTTGTTCAATAATTTTATTTTTAGAATCGATTTCAATAATTTCTAATATTATTTCTTTTTGATTATTTAATTTTTCAATTGATTTTTGATTATTATTTATTTGAGATTGGATTTCTTGAAATTCTTGTTGAAGTTTTTTGTAGATTTTTTCTTTTTGTGATAGATCTTGATTAATAGATTGTATTTCTGAAGATAAAGATTGGATATGTAAATTTATTTGTTCATTTTCTTCTTTCTTTTTATTGATATCATTCAATTTTTCTTGAGAAATTAATAATTTTTCCAATTCCAATTCAATTTTAATAACAAGAGCATCCAATGTTATAAGTTTTGTTTGTTTTTCTTGGAGTTTTGATTGGATATCAAGATATTTTACTTCAATTGATTCTGGATCTTTCGTTTTAAGATTTTTCTTGATATTGGATATTTCTTGTTGGATATTTTTCAATTGGATTTCTTTTTCTTCTTTTTGTTTAATGATTGGATGTTTCATGCAAAATTTGCATTTTGGATCATATTCATGGTTTTCGTAATTTTTGAGAAGAGATTTAAGTTCTATTTCTTCCTTTTCCAATCTTTTAATATTTTCTATTAATTGCTTTTCCTCTTTCCAATTAACAAAGATTGGAGATTCCAATTCATTTTGAAAATTATTAATTTTTGATTGGACTACCTCTCTTTCTTTTGATTTCAATTTAAATTTTGATTTTAATTCTGGTAGATTGGAAAGATCTGGAATAGATTCTTCTTTGATAAGGTGTATTTTGTTCTTGTAAATTATCTTCTCATTTTGCAATTCTTGAAGTTTATCTTTAATTGATTGGATATCATTTTGTTGATTAATTAAATTATTATTGATTTCTTCAATTTCATTACTGAGAGATAACTCTTCTATTGAATTAATTGATTCTTCAATATTTTTAAGAATTTTCTCTGGATCATCTCTATTTTTAATTTTACTCCAAAGATTTGAAGTAGGTATTAATGCTTGAAGGTTATAATTTTTTAATTTGTTCTCGATAGATTGGATTTCTTTATTATTTTCATTTTGCTTTTTAAGATACTCTGCTATAATCTCATCCTTCTTTTTTAATAATGAAAAAGATTGGGATTTTATAGAATTTATTATTGTATTAATATTTTCTATTTGTGGATCTAATTGTTCCAATTTTTTCTTATTTGATTTCAATTGGGATAATATATCATTTTCATCATATTTTTCAGAAGCCAAATTAGGAATTAATCTTTCTCTTTCATTATTCAAAATTTCTAGATTTATTTCTTTTTCATATAGTTGTTGCTCAATTTTATCTTGATTAAATTCTATTTGGAGCTCAATATCTTGCATTTTTTCATCGAATTCTTCTATTGATTTGTTTTCAATTGTTTTTTCTAGGTAAGTAATAGAGTTTTTTAATGGTTTTATAGATTCTATAATTCTTTTGGCAATGTCATTCCAAATATTCAATTTTAAAACTTTGTATAGATATTCTTTACGTTCTTTATCAGTCATTTCTTTGAAAGAATTTGTTCTATTTTGCAGTTGTACATTTGTAAATATAAAATCATCATAAGTTCCAATCAATTCACTAATTATTTTATCTGTTTTTTTTCTATCTTCGTCAGTTAATAATATCATTGTTTCATTTTGTTTGTAAAATTCATTTTTAGTTATTTTAACTTTATCTGTATGTTCTCTTTTTCCTTCTTTGATTATAACATACATGTCATTCCCAATTTTAAACCTTAATTTGGATTGGAATGTTGTTGCATTAACATTAATTATATCTTTGGAAATACCAGTTCCTCTAGATCTACTAAATTTTGTGAAAAGGGTGAGTAATATAATATCAATTAAAGAGGATTTTCCATGACTGTTGGGAGCAATTATTCCAATGGGATTGTCACTTGAAAATCTTGAAAAATCAATAAAATTATTTTGACCATATCCAAAGAGATTCGAAAATTCAATATCTATTAATTCCCATCTTGATAAATTTTGTTCATTATTTATTTCAACATCATATGCATATTCATTATATTTATCTAAAATAAATTGTTGGTCTTCTTGTGGTAGATTGGGTGAATTTTTTTGAATATATTGGATTAAAAGAGTATTTGTATTGATATTTATTTCTGGTTGAACTTCTTTTGTTTTGGAACCAAGATAGTTATGAATTAATTTAACATCTTGACAAGATTGCTTTATTAAATAATTAATTTTAGAAATAAATTCAGTTGAACAATTTTGAATATTCAATTTAACATTCATAGATGATTTTTGTAAATAATTGGGTATATCTTCTTCCATAATTTGTTCATTTTCAACAAAAATATTATTATTATTTAAATTAAAAACAAAAAATCCACAATCATTCTCGATTGGATAATACTGATGATTTTTATTGAAAATATCCCAATGCAAAACTCCATGAGGACTATTCCACTCATTAAAATTTTGTGCAATAAGAGAGGAAGCATAAGCAATTCTTTTTTTTTCATCATCCATAAATTGAAACTTATGAATATCTCCTAGAAGACCATAATCATATCCATCAAAATCTTCAACTAGTTTTTCTCCTCTTAGACGATGACCAACTCCTGTATCACACAATCCAACACCTCCATGATACAATGCTATTTTATGAGTTATTTGTTCAGGGACTTGAAAAGAATTAGCATAAATCCATTTATTATCTAAGAGGGAATTTACAGCGAAGGCAATATTCCCAAAAAGATAAACTCCAGAATTTTTGAGATAGTAAAAATTAGGAATTTGAATTTTATCAACTATAGCAGTAATACTATCTTCTCTTTGATTATTTGTAAGTAGAGCATCATGATTACCTGCTATAAGAATAGTTGTTGCCATAGAAGACAATTTAATAAGGAAGTTTTGAGTAGTAATAATACATTCTGGAGAGAGTGTGTTCTTAGAATGAAGTAAGTCACCAGTTATTACAATTATTTGATTGGGATTTTTACTCATAGAAATTTCAATGAACAAATACAATTTCTGAAAAACATTTTGATATTCTTTTGATCTACTATATAATCTTATATGAATATCTGATATATGTATAATGTGTGTGATCATATTTGAAAAAGGCATTTGTGAGATAGGAGGAACCCAAAAAGGATGAGATTGTATTAAAGGTGTTTCTTGAGGTTGAGATGGTTGATGACTCGGTTCATAACAATTAAAGAAATAATTTAGAAAATTTTGTATTTCAACTTTTTTATCATTGGGGGTTTTAGATGAATTTAATGTTTTATGAAGAATACTAATGTATTTTTTGTCATTGTTCAATATTTCAAATCCCAATTCTTCGAATGTTTTCCCTTTGTATTTATTTATCGTTATCAAATTAGTGGCATAATGAGAATAGCTCATCTTAGTTTTTAATATATTGATTAATTTTTTAAATTGTGATTTTTTAGTATAGTAATTTTCAATTATTATAATACATATGAATAATGTTTTAAATATTTGTAAAAGAATTGTTGGTGGTGATTTTGTTAGTAGTCCCAGTAATTATCCTTTTATGGCAACAATGTGGTATTTAGATGGTGAGCAATTTAAATTTAAAAGTGGAGCAGTTTATATTGGAAAAAGACATTTTTTAACAGCTGGACATTGTTTAAAGAATAGAGATATCAAAAGAATGATTGTTAGAATGGGTAGTACCAGTTTAAAAAAACTCCCAACAACTTTTCGAGTAGTTAAAGCTTATGTCCACCCCAATTTTAATAGTACTAGTCTTCAAAATGACATCGCAATTTTAGAAGTTGATAAAGATGTTAATTATGATCCAATAAGACTTCCTTGTGATCATTTGAAAGAAATGTGTTACAATTTGGGGCATAAAGTAAAAGTATTAGGTTTTGGTAAAGATTGTGATTCATCAACCCAAGAACATTTATATGATTTAAAAGAAGTAGATTTGAAAGTTGTGCCAATCGAAGAATCAAAATATCATCGTACTCAAATAACCAATGATATGTTTTTAGCGGGGAATACAATAAATGGAAAAACAGTGGATGCTTGCACTGGAGATAGTGGAGGACCCTGTATTAAAATGATAAAAAATAATTGGGTTTTGATTGGAATAGTTAGTTGGGGAAGTGGTTGTGGAAATAAAAATTTGCCTGGAGTTTATACAAGGGTATTATCATATCAAAATTGGATAAGAAATTTATGTAAATTTGGTGGTTGTGGTAATCATTAAAATAGTAAATTTTTAAATTGTTGTCTATTGTTTCTCTTTAGATCAATATTAATCATACTAATTATTTCTTTTTTATTGGCATTAAGTCTTTGTTTTCTTCTTGAAACAGGTAATAATTTTTTACCTAATTCATTTGATTCTTCATAATTAGTCATATATTCCTTTAATTCATCTTTGTATTTATCGATTAATCTTCTAATATGATCTTTGAATGCTGGATAGTACTCTTTGCTTTCTTTGATAAAATCTTGTTTACTTGACATATATTCAGGAATACGTCTCTCATCAATTAATCTTGCTAAGCTGGAGATAATAAAAGGATATTTAGTACCAATAAATTGGGTAAAATAGCCTTTAACTACTGGATACATTTGTTCAACGACTAGAAAACGATTGATTTTAACAATTGAGTTAATAGAAACATTATTGTCACTAAGTGTTTCAATATTTATATAATACCACATTTTTGATCCCCATATAGTTTGATTTTCCCATAAGAAATTACCATCTTCATCAAGAATTCCAATTTGATAAAATGATCTGTTCTCGAATTCTTCTTTTAAAGTTCCAGTAGCCTGTTTTATTAAAATATCATAAAGACTTTCTTCAGCACCTCCAGCTTGATTTCTTAAAACAGGATATTGTTCATTCATATGTCTCTTAGGGAAATCATAAAAATTTTTGTTTTTATTAAATCTTCTTTGTAATTTGGAAATAGCATAATAGAGATTGAAAATATTATCTCTCAAAGGTAATTTTTTGGATATTAGGTCAACACGATAGCTTTTACTAAAAAAACCTGGATTTATTCTAGTGCATTCTTCGGTATTAGATTGTTTGTGGCAAATTCGAATTTTTTCATAAGGACTGCTTGAAGTATCAAAAAATAAATGATTATCAACGAAATCATCTTTTTTGATTATAAAATTTTCAACTGGTTTATAAATTTCTAGCAAACCAGGAATATTTCCAATATCAGCCATCAAAACAAATTCCTGCAATCCACTATCATCATATCTTTTAAAACCAATAGTCATATATTATAATTGAATATTTATTTTTTCCAATATCTAAATATTATGGGAGTAATTTGTTCCAATCCAATTCAAGTTGATGAAATAACAGAGGTAGATTGTCCAATATGTTCTTATAAAGAAGCTCCAGTCGAGATTGTGGTCAATCCAAAATATTTTGGGGTTAAAGGATTGATGCAATTAAAGAAAAGTAGAGAAATTATGGAGAATCGTGAAATTATTGAAAATAAATAGCATATTATATATATGTCATTAATTAATCCATTTGAATTATTAGGAGTTGATTGTAAGTCATCTAGAGAAGAAGTTAGAAAAAGTTTTAAAGAATTAGCACTTATTTGTCACCCAGACAAAGGTGGAGATGCTAATCAAATGAAAACTCTCCATTTAGCATATTTATATGTTATTAGTCAAATAGAATTTAAAGAGCATGGGAGAACAATGGAAGAGGAGGAACAAAAATTCAAAGAATTTTTGGAAAGTCAAGAGGATGGTGGTTTACCTAGTATTTTTGAAATTATGACTGATAGTGCTAATGCCAAATTCAATGAAATGTGGGAAAAAAGTAATAATGAAAAATTTGATATGTGCTATCCATCCAATTATGAAGAAAAAATGAAGAATGAACCAATTTCATTTTCAACAGAAGTTATTGAATACAAAGAACCAAAAACAATAATAGAAATTGGTTTTAGCGAAATAATGGATTTTACTGTAAACCCAGTCAAAGATTTCTCTGATTATAAAAATGGAGTAGGATATGATTATGTCTTAGCACATTCAACAGAGAATATTGATGAGAAAGTTGAAATGAAAGATGTTATGAAAGAATTTGAAGAACTTAAAATGAAAAGAGAAGAAGAATTATTGAGGAATGATTTTAGCAAAGTTGAAATTAAAATTGATTAGTTCTTTAATACCTGAATTTTCAAGTCATTGATGTGAAAATTTTCTTTAATATTATTATTTTTAGAATATGAGGTGAAATTTCACTATTTAACCATGTGTAAAATATTTTCCTCTATACAATCCAGAAAATTTCAAGTTATTGTTATAAAGAGCGCTAGGAAATCCTACTTCACCTCTATCTATTCCATCATTATCGTGATTATATTTTGTTTCTTGATCACCTTTATGAAATATTCCAATCTTATCATATATTTTATCAAAATTACTTATCGTTGAAAAATAGAATCCACCATCTGTCCAACATTCAGTATCATACAATTTAATAAATTTATAATTTCTCATTTTTCTAGAATCAGTTAATTTTAATTGGCATAGAGATAGATTTTCAAAAGATGGAACATTACCTTCTCCAATATAATAGTTACCTGGAAGATATTTTATAGCATCATTCAACCAATTATCGTTTATAGGGGTGAAATCTTCTTCGAAAAAAGCAATGTATGCATCCTTTTTTAGATAAACTTTTAGATATTGATATAATAAGTGCAATGCAGCAACAGTCCCTCCCCAATTAAAATCATGAATGTATTTAATATCCAAATTTAAATTATTTAATAATTTTTTTGAAATATCACTTCTCTTTTTTTCATCTTTTTCATCTATTGTTAAAACTAACCAGAATGTTTTATTAGGATTTTTAATTCTTTTGAAAACTTCATAATGTTTATAAATATTTGAAATTTTATTTTTACCATAGTAATAACATATACCATAATGTATTTCCATATTGATTTAAATATATTTTAATTTTGAATGTTATCATTTATTTGAATTACACCTTTTGTTTTCTCATCTAAAAAAGGTGTTATAATTTTTAACAATGATCTTATATGCCAAGTTGCATTTATTATTTCGATTTTAACTAATGTGTTACTGTAAGATTTAATAAGTTTTGCTAATTCAATAGCAAGATTAATATTGATAGCATGTTTTGCAGAAAATTTTTTACTGTCGAATATCCACACCCATTTTTGATCTTTATAATCATTTAATGTTCCTCTATAATGGATTAAAATCCCTTCTGTATCATTGTATTTTAATGCTTTTGCTGGACAAGTATAAAAATAATTAACATTATCTTTTTCACCTATTTTTTTAAATGAATGAGCTCTTGGTTCATCTTTACATACTGGACAAACAAACGTCATATAATTTTATAGAAACTAAACTTCTATTCTACACTTATTTGGTTTAAAGAAGAATTTGAATAATGAGAAATTTCTACCGTGTTCCTTATATTGAATTGATAAATAATGACTTGTGCCTATAAAAATTAAACAAATAATGACAATTTGAATAATACCAGTTGTTACTTCTTGTGTTCTTTCAAATTCTTTTATATCTTCATTATTTTTCTTTCTAATTTCCAATTCTTTCTTCATGGATTGAGTAATAACAAGGAGAATGATTATTGGAACTGCAAAATACCATCTTGATTTAGTCATAAGAATAAACAAAAGGTAAACAACAATTGTTTTAAACCATATAATTGAAATACTTTTCGTGTTGTTATCAACTAATGCAAAGAGGAAGAAGAAAGCGACTATACCAAAAAAATGGATCCAAAAAGGATTTGTTAGAAGGAATCTTTGTAAATCACAATTGATAAGATGAGAAAGAAAGCCAAAAATTAACCATAAAAACATACCTGCTAATGCATTTGTTGTATCAAATGTTCCTGAAAATAAAACCATTTATTTATTTATAAATAGAAATTATTATTTTGTATTATATATTATGGTATTAATATCTCATAAACATAGATTTATATATATAAAAAATATTAAAGTTGCAAGTACATCAGTTGAAGCATTTTTTGAACCATACTGTATTGATCCTAGAGAAAAACATGTAGTAACACATAGAGTTGATGAAAAAGTATCTAAATACGGAATAATTGGTGCTAGACAAAAAGGTACTTATACAGTTTGGCATAATCATATGACAGCAGAGGAAATAAAGAAAAATATAGGTAATTGGAAATTCGATAAATATTTTAAGTTCTCTGTAGTTAGAAATCCTTATGATAAGATGGTTTCTTTGTTTCACTGGAGAGGAAATGCCTTTAATGATAATATTGAAGAAATGAAGAAAGAATTTAAAGAATTTTGTAAGACCAATGGTTGTAATAGTATGAGGATTCATACTGTTGAAAATGTCCCAATTTGTAACTTTTATATAAGATATGAAAATTTGGATGAAGATGTTGAAAAAGTTTGCAATAGGTTAAAATTAAAATGTAAAAGACCAATTAGATTGCCTTATTTAAAAACACAAACTAGACCAAAAAGAATTCATTATAGAGAATATTATGATGATGAAACAAAAGAAATAGTTTTTCAAAAACATAGAAAAGAAATAACATATTTTGGATATGAATTTTAAAAATTTATTATAGATATTATTATGGAGAATACCTATAAAAATATTTTTTATTCAAGTACTGCAACAGCATTTGCTGAATTTGCAACACTTCCAATCTGCACAATAAAAACAAATTTTCAAAATATTAATGATATGAAAATTAAACCTTCAATTATTGATGTTACTAAAAACGTTTACAAAAGAGGTGGAATAAAATCATTTTATGCAGCTAGTTATCCCGCTATTGGTGGTCAAATATTTTCAACCACAAGCAAGTACACTCTTTATCGATATTTTGATAGCAATCCCAATTATCCAGTTAAAAATAAGTTTTTGAATGGGTTAACTGCAGGTGTTATAAGTAGTGTTTTCACCCATCCAATGGATGTTATAAAAGTCCACTTACAAATGGGACAAAGATTGGATAATTTTAAGAATCTTTATAGAGGATATAGCAAAACATTCACTAAGATAGCTATAAGCAGTAGTATATTTTTCCCTTTATATGATACCATAAAGGCAAAAGTGAACAATCCATATTTATCTGCTGGTTGTTCAGGAGTTGTTGCTTGTATTTTAATGCATCCAATTGATTATTTGAAAACTAGACATATGGCTGGATTGGATTTATACTGTGGGATGAATCCCTTGGTATATTATAGAGGATTGAGTATAAATTTGTTGAGAATAGTTCCACATTTTGTGATAACTATGGGAGTAATTGAGTTTATGAAGGAATCTTATCTAAAAATTTAATGGATAAAATAAATATTTTTATCCTTCTATTTGTGATATCACTAAAATGAAAAGTATTATTCTTGAAAGTTTATTTCCAATCATGCAAAAAATAATAAAATTTTGGTTTTCGGGTGGTTCGAACATGATTTGAAGTAGAACCTCCAAAAATGCAGAAAAAAACACACTTTTTTTAAATTTTATAAATTTTTATAAAATTTATTTTTTAACAGTAATCATCAATTAACCAAAACTCGATATTTATGTCGAAAAAAACCTTTGTTGATTGGATGAAATTTTTCCAATATTCAATATCGAGTTTTAAGGAGGAGTGTCTCTATAAGGTAGATTTTTTAGATATTGTTCATTCCTGCAAATATCTTCACATTTTTGAACAATTGGAGTTTGTTCCAATCCACCATTATCTATTGTTTGTAAAAAGGTATAACAGGAATTGTAATAATCTTTGTATTCTTTGCAATCTTTGGTGTTCGCAAATGTTGGGATAGTAAAACTTTCTCTTATTCTATTGGTTTCAATAAGTTTGTTAATTGCGAAAAAAAATAGAATAATTACACCGATTACTAAAATACCTCCTAAAATTTTAGCATCAAAATTATATTTAACCATTAATATAATATAGATTTTGTTTACGAAATATTTTTATCTATTATATTTTATGAGGATTAATATCCCGATTATAAAACATTTTCAAGCCACATCATTTTTTAAAGCATTTATTATAAACGCAATTGTAGCAGCTTTGATTGCAACATTAACAATAGAATTGCGCTTAAAATTAGAAGATGAAACTAGTTCATATTATGTTTTTTCAAAAAAATTATTCAACAGTAAAAAACTAAACACTTTCCATAAAATTTTAATTGTTTTTGGTACTTCATTCATTGTTTCTTTTGTGATTTATCATTTAATGCTTATATTTTTTTCATATGGTGGAGGAATGTTAGCCCCAAGAGTTTTTAATAAAATGAGCTTATTTTCTTATTTTGATGAACTTGTCTAATTATATTTTATTATAAAAAATATGGGATATTATTTTATAGATAAGTATTCATTATTACATTTTAGCGTTGGAATTTTATGGAATTATGCTGGATTGGATTTAATTTCACTTATTGTTTTACATATATTATTCGAGATTGTTGAGAATACTAAGATTGGAATGAAATTTATAAATAATTATTTTACTATATGGCCTGGTGGAAAGGAACATGCTGATTCTTTTATCAATTCAACAACAGATGTTTTGTTTTCTATATTAGGTTGGTTATTTTATAAGAATTATTTTGGGAAGATTGGAAAGAATGAATTGGTAATAATTACTATAAGTAATATTTTATTTTATTGGATGTCCAATTTCCAAATTATGATTTTTCTCTTATTTGCTATAATAATTTTGATTGGACTACAAAAACTAAAATTTATTATTTTTATAATGATTGGATTAATATTAGGATATATGGTCACTTTTATAGACAACAAACTAGAATTATTCAGATAGCATCAATAAAATCGAGGAAAAGTCCAATCTCATTTGAACGCGATAGTAGAATGCATTTTGTTTAAAAAAGATGCATGCTATAAAAGACTGTAAAATAAATATATTTTAGAAATATATTTTACATAAATAAGAATTTTAATCATGAGTCTTCTTCGTATTCGTTATCTTTTACATTATTCTTTTTACAACTACGCTTATGAGCAGACAATGATTTTATGGTAGTTGAAGAAAATGAGTTGCAAATTTCGCAAATATAATTTTGTTTGATTATTGCAAATTTTTTTGACAAATATTCATCTAATTTTGGAAGAGAAAGTTCTTTAATTTGCAAAGTAAATTTTTTCTCAAAATCTTTTATAGTATTTAAAGCTGATTGTTTTTTAGTAAAGAAATTTTGATATTCATTGTTGATTTCTTCAAGAATTTCTTTAGAAATAAAATCGTTATCTTCACTTAAATTTGTATTAATTTCATTAAATTTACTTGATAAATTGTCAATAATATCAACTGCTGTAACTATTTTATCAGTATCATAGTCGCAACAATGAACATATACAAGAATTTTGCCATTGTTAATATCAATTTGATAATTATTTTTGCTTGTAATTCCTGAGATTTGTGATAAAAATATACCATGCGATTTTTGTATTGTGCAATCTCTTATAAATTTCTTAATTTCAGTTGCATCAACATTTGTTTCATATTCTTTGTTATCAAAGAGAATATCATCTTTTTTTTCTCTTTTTAATAAACAATCACAAGATTCTTTTAGAGAAGATGTATCAATAATTTCACCAGTTGTGTAAATTTTGTTAAGAATTAAACGTAACCTTTTTTCAGACATTGATCCCTTCAAAGTTGAATTTCTATATTTATTCAAAAATTCATCCATGTTATTTGAGCAACTTATAACCTTTTCCAATTTAGAATTAGTATCATTCACAAAATTAATAAATGATGATTGGATTTTGTTTTCATGATTATTTAAATTTGATAAAATTGGCTGTTGAATAGATTGAAAAAATGAAGAAAATTTGGAATCAAAATTTCTTAAAAAAATATCCAATTCATTTTCTTTGTTTTTATTCAAAAAAACAGTTAAATCTTCTAAAATTCTATCTTTTTCTTGATTTTTCTGTAATATTTCCATCAAATATTTATCATGTTCTCTTTCATTATTGATCAATTTTTGTAGATCTTGTGATATACTATATGAAAATTTAGAAAAATCTTTATCAATTAATTCATTAATTTTCTCTATATTTTCAGGAAAAATATCTGTCAATATAATTTTTGTTTTATCAACAAGATTTACAGAACTTTTTTCTAACAATAAAGATATTTTTTCAACAGAATCATTCACTGTAACGATTGTTTTGTTGCTCAATGTATCATTAAATTTATCAAGAATTGATGAAATTGAAGAAATTTTTTCATTTGTGTTTCCAGATATTATTGATTTTACTTCATCAATATAATCTTTTTTTACATCACTCATTTTTAACGTAAAATCTGTATTGATTTTAATAAGATTCGATTGTATATTCATTAATTGAATATTTAACTCATTCAATCTTGATTTATTATCTGATGAAAAATCAAATAAGAATTTACGATTATCCATACATTCTTGTAAAATTTGTTGCCCAATCGATTTGTTCATTGTATTAAATTCATCTGAAAGAATACTCTCAAATAAATCCACACAAAGAATATTCACTTGTTCAAAATCAAGATACTTATGACGAGCGTAAAAATCACAAACCTTCTTGTTTGTAACTACCAGTTCTTTATCATTAATTGTAGAAGACATTTTTAAAAATAACTATTGTATTTTTTTTAAATTACAATATTACCAATATATTACTTTAATAAAATTATTACATTACAATATTACTAATATATTACTTTAATAAAATTATTACATTACAATATTACTAATATATTACTTTAATAAAATATATTACTAAAAAATTTTATAAATACAAAAAAAATATCAATAATTTATGATAAAAATT
>Ga0194130_10001042_pt1 | contig 47069 bp, 35 predicted proteins | sample TA2KigsurfametaG_FD_160084 | JGI IMG/M metagenome (GOLD analysis project Ga0194130, IMG submission 160084) | Freshwater microbial communities from Lake Tanganyika, Tanzania - TA2015050 Kigoma 12 surface | ecosystem: Environmental > Aquatic > Freshwater > Lake | place: Tanzania: Lake Tanganyika...
CATCGAGGTGCTCAATCAGTTCCAAGATGGAGATTTACTTGAGCGTTCCAAGTCAATTGGTGCGCAGATTCGTCAGCGTGGAGCGAGCTGGCAACAGAAGTATGCATGTATCGGCGATGTGCGCGGTATGGGTGGCATGATCGCAATTGAGTTCGTCAAAAATCGTGAGACGCGCGAGCCAGATCCTGATGCAGTGGCAAAAGTCACCAATCTGTGTCTGCAAAAAGGTGTGATTACCATGCGTGCAGGTTTGTACACAAACTGTGTGCGTTTGTTGATGCCGTTGGTGATTACTGATGAGCAGTTGCAAGAGGGACTTGACGTGTTGGAATCAACGATTGCGGCACTGTAAATGAATCATCATATGAACGATGTGGTGGTTATTGAGACGACCAAGCAGTATGCTGATGCGATCGAAGTATTGCAGCGGCAGTGTTACCCAACGCTGGACCCGACGCTCCTGATTCGGCGTGTGCACGTGGAGAGCCAAATTGCGGTGTTCCCAGAGGGGCAGCATTTGGCGTTGATTGATGGCGTTGTCGTGGGCATGAGTTCAACGCTACGACTGAATATTGACTTTAGTGATTCACAGCACACGTTTGAGGAGATGATTGCCGGCGGATATATCACCAATCACGATCCCCAGGGCGAGTGGTTGTATGGTGCCGACATGAGTACACATCCTGATTACCGACGGCGTGGAATAGCATCGAAGTTGTACGACGCGCGTAAAGCGTTGATTAAGCGATTAAATTTGCGCGGTATGGTTGGTGGTGGCATGGTGCCAGGATATCGATTCCATAAGCATGAGATGTCTCTCGAGACGTATGCCGCCAAAGTTTCCGCTGGTGAGTTACATGATCCGACCCTGACTCCACAACTCAAGAATGGGTATGTGGTGCGTGGCGTCATCTACAACTATTTGCAAGATGCATTGCTCGGTAACGATGCCACTCTGATTGTCTGGGACAATCCTGACTACCAGGGGTAGGAAAACGTTTTTTCGGAAGGAGAGAGCTTCGTGCAGACATATCGAAATTACATCGGTGGTGATTGGGTTGAACCAAGTAGCGGGAATTACAGCGAAATCCGAAATCCGGCACAACTCGATGAAGGAGTTGGACGTGCGCCGTTGTCTGGGATTGTCGATCTCGATCAGGCGATTGCTGCGGCTGCGGCTGCCTTCCCAGCGTGGGCTGGACGAGCCGCACCTGAGCGTGGTCGCATTTTGCACAAGGTTGCCAATATCATTGAGGGTCAAATTGATGCATGGGCAGCCGAGTTAACGCGTGAAGAGGGCAAAACACGAACAGAGGCACGCATGGAAGTGGTGCGTGCGGTAGAGCTTTTTCGCTATTTTGCTGGTGAGGCGTGGCGTGTCGGTGGTGATGTATTGCCTGCGGATACGCCAAACACGCTGTTGTACAGCGTGCGGGTTCCGTTAGGGGTTGTGGCCATCATCACGCCGTGGAACTTCCCACTTTCAATTCCGGTGTGGAAGATGGCGCCTGCGCTCGTGATGGGCAATACGGTTGTCATCAAGCCGGCGTCGGCCACGCCTATCATGGCGTTACGATTGATGGGTGCACTCCACGAGGCCGGATTGCCAGCCGGTGTGGTGAATTGTGTCACTGGCAGTGGTGGTGTGCTCGGAGATGCGCTTGTGACCGATACTCGCATCAAGGCGGTTTCGTTTACTGGGTCATATGCCATTGGTCATGCGCTCTATCAAAAAACCGCACCACGGCTTGTTCGTACCCACCTCGAGATGGGTGGAAAGAATCCAGTGATTGTGGCGGCTGATGCCGATCTCGACAAAGCGGTAAACATTTGTGTCCGTGGTGGTTTTGGGTTGACCGGGCAAGCGTGTACGGCTACTAGTCGCGTTATCGTTGATCGTTCAATTGCGCAGGAGTTCAGTGCACGATTAGCCGCTGCCGCCCAAAAGATTGTGGTCGGCCCCGGATTGACAGACGGCGTGCAGATGGGGCCTGCTGTCAGTGCCAGTCAGCGTGACATAGATTTGGCGTTTGTCGAGATTGCCAGCGAAGAGGGAGCGACCGTTGTCGCTGGTGGTACCGCGGCTGAAGGGTATGGTTATTTCGTGAAGCCGACTGTTATCACGGGTGTGCGGCGTGATATGCGCATCGCGCAGGAAGAAGTCTTCGGCCCCGTCATTGGCATCATCGAAGTCGGTGATATGGCCGAAGCAATCGCTGTCTGTAACGATGTGGCGTACGGGTTGTCTGCAACCATCGTGACCAACGATGTGCGCAACTCAATACGCTTTGCAGAGCAGGCTGAGGCTGGCATGCTCAAGGTCAATCAGCCTACCGCTGGCGTTTCTATTCAAGCACCGTTCGGTGGGTTTAAGCAGAGTGGATCTGGCATGTTCCGTGAAATGGGGAAAGGCGCCGTGGAGTTTTTCACCCAGCAAAAAACTATTTACATTGATGGTCAGTAATCCCTCGTGCTGACATCCTAGAACACAAGGGTGTGCATGCACACGCGTGAACGCCCTTGTGTTTTTACATTTGTTTCATATTTTGCCTGAGATAAGATTGTATTTTCATCGGTTGATTTTGTTTTTTCTTACATTCAGCGGTGGATACAGTTGTAAGACGATGCATCTCGTTCACTGTGTTCGCATCTTTATCGTATGCGCTTTTCTGCATTCCAATGCAGAGTGTTCAATATACTGACGCACATGTTAAGTGTTTTTGTGAAAATATACAAAAATTACTAAAATAATATGTTTCGAAATCATAATATTATCTTAAAAAATAGATAATCTATAAATATTCAAAGAAGTATAAGTGTATGCTTGACATTAATTGACGAGTAGTATATATATGAATGGGGGAATTCGTGATTCTGATGCAGAGGACATTGAAATGCAGAAAACTGATTTCGTGAAGGCCGTCGCAGAGAAGGCCAAGATGTCACAGAAGGACACCAAGGAAGTAATTGATGCAGCATTGGAAGTCATTGCTGATCAACTCAAGGCTGGTGACAAGGTGACGTTGACGGGTTTTGGTACGTTTGAGGTGCGCAAGCGTCAAGCTCGCGAGGGTGTAAACCCACAGACCGGCAAGAAGATTAAGATTCCTGCCACCAAGACTCCTGGCTTTAGTGCAAGCAGCACGTTAAAGGCACGCGTCAAGTAATTCGCTGAACGCACGAGGCCTCCCCGTTGTATCTACAACGGGGAGGCCTCGTTGTGTCTGCGAATCAAGGTTGTAGTTTGGTAGCGAAGTAATCGCGAAGTTGGGCATATACCGCCAGCGATGATGGTGGATACCCGGCGTCTTCGGCTAATTGATAGAGTCGTTCCGAAGCGCGATATGCGTCATCGTACTGGAGCGCGCTGCTGAGCACGAGTGTGTAGTTTTGTTGCGCCTCGAGATTGTCAGGCTGGAGTTCGGTCAAGAGTCCAAATGCAGCGACAGCTTCTTGTGAGTCGTTGATGCGGGACGAGAGTAATCCGATTATCGACAAAATCGTCGTGTTATCCGGTGGGCGCACATCGATATAAATTTGGCGCAGCTCACGGAGAAAGGGTTGTGCATCGGGTTGTTTGGCCAGTTGATTGATTATGGTGGTAATTTGACTGTCGAGTGCGCGGTGGTTTTGGGTGAGTGCTTGTTTGTAGTGCCCAAGTGCCACGGTGTAGTCACCTTTGGCACGTGCCAAATCACCGAGTCGAACCACGGTATCACGGTAGCGCGCATCGCGTTGTTGTGAAGTGGTGAGCAGCGTTTCTGCGCGTACAAGAAGTTCGTCGGCTCGCGTACGATCTGAATCACGCAAGACTGTTGCGTAGTTTATGAGTGCACCTGCATAGTCGTTGATAATTGACACGTCGTTGGGTGCAATTGTTGCGCTCTGGTCAAACCAAAACAGCGCAGAATCAAGCAGTGTAGGGTCTTGTTCGATACGATTGAACCAGAAAAGATAGAGTCGTGCTAAATTCGCGGAGTGGTCTTTGTTGCGCGGGTAGAGTTGGTTTGCACGGAGAAGCGCTTCTTCTGCATACTGAGTGATGTCACGGGCAGAGAGTGGCGCAAGGAATTGTTTGAGTGCGGATGGGTCTGATTGTAGCGAGAGCCCATAGAAATCGACTTGGTGAATAGACGATACACTGTTGTTTTGCCGACGGCGAGCCTCGGCTAATGTGAGCAACGAGCGGCCGATATTAAGGTAGTAATAATCTTGGTTGGGCATGAGCGTTGCTGCGGTCAGATAATGGTGTAGCGCGATGATTTGTTGATCGCTGTTATTTGTGGCAATGGCACTCGTGTTGTACGTTTGTGCTTGTTGAAAACGCATGTCAGCGTACATGCTATTGATATTCGTCGACCAAGCAATCAAGAACCCCACCGTCAGTATCGACGCATATCCTAGGTAAAACGGAAATTGCGATGTGTTCGTGGTAGACACCGATGCAGCGCCACGAGGATGCACGACTTTGGTGGGTTTGGTTGACGTCGTCGCAGTTGCGACCGGCGTGATTGCTGGTTGTGGTGGTATCGATGCAATAGTGCGGTCGCCGATGATGATGAGGGCTATGGCAATCCATTGCACCATCAATGAGGTCACAATCGGAATGCCGGTTAACCCTTCGACAAGGTGAGATACCAGTACCGCGATGAGTGCAATGACGAGCACATGCTGCTCAATAGGTGCCGCATGTTTGAGTTGACGCCAGGCCGCACGGAATGCAAGGAGAATGACGGCTAGGTAACTGACCAGGCCAATGAGTCCTTTGGTGACGAGTTCATCAAGAAACGCTTGATGCGAACGGTCGGGTGTTGCGGACCGTGATTCGATATTGGCGAGCGATGGTGGGTAGAACGGGGTGTATGCGGCAAACATGCTTTCGGGCCCCCAACCAATGATTGTGCGGAGTGGGTCAGACATAATGAGTCCGACTGCACCTGCGCCATAGTGATCGCCAAACCAAATCTTCATGCGTACGTCACCGGTTGTGCCTGGTCCCACATCAAAGAGTCGACCCATGCGCCCGATATACGGTACATCGCGGAGCGGACGCAGGAGTGTACTATCAGTGAAGTTAAATATCACGAGGAAGCCGCACAAGGTGGTGAATAGGATTACCGTGGTGAGGAGCATGCGTTTTGCGGTTGCTGCATGGGTTGGATGTGTGCGCATGAAGTAAATTGCCCCTAGCACACAAAAGAGAAAGAGCCCCGATGCTCCGCCTATCCACGGCCCACGACTTTGGGAGAGGATGATTGTTCCCCAGTTGGCAAGCGCAACAACAAAACTGGCTACAGCGATGATGGTATGCAAGCGGCGAGATGGTTGTGCGGCGTACGGTGCTTGCACGTATGCCGCCACACCCACCCATGCGCTGATGGTTGCTCCCCACAACCACCAGGACCAATTTGCGCCGAAGTGCGTTGGGTCCGGCTGAACGAGTTGCGAATGCGAACTAAGGCCAACAAACTGACTTATGGTTGCGTAGAGCGTGATCAGTACCGCTGGCACAATCCACAGGCTGTTGAATCGCAGTTGTTGAGGTAACGACTGGGTGAGTAGTAATGCGATGCTAAATCCACCGAGGATGGCTCCCGGGTACATCCACCAGTGTAGTGTGTCAATGGATCGAACGACGGCACTGAGCTGCATACCGCCAAACATGATGGTGAGGAGTGCAACCACATTCGCAGCATGGCCAATGCTCCACCACCAACTGGTAGAGCCGTGTTGGTCTGGTATCGAACCTGCAATGCGTAAATGCCGAATGCCATTTGCGAGTACGAATGGCACGATGAGAATCAAGTAGGCTGCGATAAAGATTGAGTTACCGTGGGTTGATGCAACGCGCGTGATTACATCACCCTTCCACGGGAGTGGATCCATCTCCATAAATTGAACGTAACCGTACGCCGTGGGAATAAGACTTGCGAGTATCAGCATGCCGACTATTCGCCATTGTTGCGCCGCCGTGGTTGCATACTGGATGATGATGAGCGCAAGCACCACATAGCTGATATTGGTATAAGTACCTTGCAGGCGTTGATACGATCCCCAGAACGACACATCTGGCACAATTGATGTGATCGTGCTGAGCACAAATACTCCGCCGTAGCTCAGGATGGCAATCATGAGCGGGTATGTGCGGTAGCGGTGCCACCACGTCGCTGGTGACCCGGTGTCTGGGGTCGACAAACGAGTGCTTACTTGGTTAATAACCACAAATGTGGACAAGAAAACCACAATAAAGCGAAAGAGGAGGGCTTTATCGGGTTCAAAATGACGTGACGAAAGCAAGTTAAAGAAGCTAGGCACGTAGAAGATGGCAGCCAGCCAGCCAATTTCGATGATGGTTGCACTCCAGCGAGCGACCCAGGCATGTGGTTGACGCATAATCAATCTTTCGATACACGAGCAGGTGTGTAAATGACGAACAAGCGGACGAGTTACGATTGTTTGATGGTGAGTGCGCGTGTAACCATTTCTTGGGCGACCAAGCGACTTTGGGCACTGACAGGCTGACCATCGAGCATGGCGGCGAGTTCATCAACACGGGCAGAGGCATCTAGTTCAACAACACGGGTAATGGTACGTTTATCGGCGACTTCTTTACTGATGGCGAAGTGTTGATCACCGAACGAAGCGACTTGTGCGAGATGTGAGATACAGAGCACTTGATGATTGCGGCTGATGTGCCAGAGCTTTTCACCGACGACGAGCCCTGCACGACCGCCAACCCCGGCATCAACTTCGTCGAAGACCACTGTACCGACCACCTCTACTTGGGAGAGAATTGACTTGATGGCGAGGAAGAGGCGGGCCCCTTCACCGCCCGAAGCAATTTTGGCCAGTGGTTTGAGGTCTTCACCGGGATTTGGCGTCAGCAAAAACTCTACTTTATCGGCACCGGTTTTGTCGAATTGTACCAACGGTGCACCTGCCGCATCACTGGTTGTCCATGGAATGCCGTCATGGTTGGCAGCAGGGAGTTGTTGTTGTTGCACCACAAACCGCACATGCGGCATGGCTAAGTCTTTGGCTGATACTTGGACTGCATGTGCTAGTCGTTGAGCAGCATCGTGGCGTTTGCGCGAGAGTTCTTGCGCTAATGCCCCAACATGTGTACGCAGTGTTTCAACTTGCTGTTGAAGTTGGGCAAGCGAGACATCACTTTGTTCGAGGAGGTTCATCTCTTGGGCTGCGTTCTGGGCACGGTCAATTAATTCATCAATACTCACGCGGTATTTGCGCTGAATATCGCGAATGACGGTGATACGATCTTCGATGAGTTCGATGCGTTGAGGGTCGAAGTCGATAGTATCACGGTAGCTTCGTACGGTGCGGGCCAGCTCTTCGAGTGCAAATTGCACTTCAGCACTCTGATCAAGAATCGGCTGAATAGATGCGTCAAATCGGTGGAGATCTGCCAGCGTCTGATTCAGTAGAACGCTCGTATCAACCAGTGCACGACTGCGTCGTTCATCACCATTGAGATACTGGTATGCGAGTGTAATTAACTCGGTGATGCGAGCACCATTTTGGAAGCGTGATCGTTCTTGGAGCAACTCCTCTTCTTCACCGAGTCGTAGCTTGGCGAGGGCCACATCATCGACGAGTTGGCGTAATTCAGTGATGCGTTCATCACGACGTTTTGAGGCCTGTGATAAATCTGCGAGTTGTTGCTGGAGTTGCCGTAGTTGTGTTACCTGCTCACCGAGATGGATGCGCAATGGGGTGAGTTGACCGAAGCGATCAAGCATATCGAGATGCGTTTTGTTGTTGAAAATGGCCAGGCCATCATGCTGCCCTTGAATATCGATGAGTGCTGCCCCAATGTCGCGCAAAATTGCTGCATTCACCGCGCGCCCATTGATGCGGCTCACACTGCGGCCACTGTCACGATTGATTTCGCGTTGAATGATGATGCTTGCTTCATCATCTTCGTCAATGAGACTATGTTCCTCAAGAAGTTCATGAATATGGGGAGTCGTGGGTACATAAAATACCCCTTCGATGCGTGCTTTGTCGGCACCACTACGAATATAACTGACGTCAAAGCGATCACCGCGCAGCATACCGAGCGCATCGATGATGATTGATTTGCCGGCACCCGTCTCACCACTCAGTACGGTAAACCCAGGGCGTAGACGCAGGGTGATTTGTTCTATGATGGCAAAGTTGGAAATGCTTAGTTCGTGCAACATACCAACCTCATGTAATAAACACGAATAGTTCAGAACGGACGAAACGAAACGGTATCATTGGCTGAGCAAATCAAGAAACTCTTGAAGCTTCTCTTGCGAATGAAAGACGAAGGTTAATCGTACATCTTTCGGGGTGCGGTGGATCTGGATGGGTGTTCCAATGTGTTGTTCAAGTTGACGCGCAATAGCTTGGTCCTCGATTGCTGTCTCATAGGTAGCAGGTTGTGCATCATGCCGTGGAGTGCGTGCGGTGCCTGGAGCAGATTCACTCCACGTTGGTGCACTCTTGGACTGACTGGGGCGTACGCCCGTCCGTATCTCACGGAGATACGCTTGAGCACTTGCATAACTTGAGTGCGGAATGTCACTGATTTGCTCAGCCTCACGGACTGTCATACCTTCGTTGATGATGAGATTCAACAATAACGCTTGTGACTGAGCATCTTCAAATTTGAGTAACGCACGGCCATGACCAGCACTCATTTGCCCGGCACGCAACGCAGCTTGTGCTGGTTCGATTAGGCGCAATAATCGGCGTGTGTTGGTGATTTGCACACGACTTGTGCGACCCATGCGTTTGGCAATTTGTTCATCACTCAACTGAAACTCATCTTTGAGGGCTTGGTATGCTAAGGCTTCTTCGATGGGATTGAGATCTGCACGTTGGATGTTCTCGATGATGGCAATTTCGAGCATCTCTTGTGGTGTACTCTCGCGTACCACAACCGGCACCACGGCAAGTCCTGCACTCATGGCGGCGCGCAAACGACGTTCACCAGCGATTAATTCGTAACCGCCACTCGGTATGCGTGTTACAAGTAATGGTTGAATAATGCCATGCTCTTTGATGGACGACGCAAGGTCTGCAATCGCGAGTTCATCAAACGTTTTGCGTGGTTGGTAGCGATTAGGTCGTACGTCGCCGATTGGCACTTCACGCACCACAGGAGTATCATTATTTATTCCATCAAATGGATTACCAGGCAACAGGGCATCTAGCCCACTCCCCAAACCACCTTTGCGCTTACTCATCGTTGCCCTCCTACCATATTCAACCGTTGTAATAAATCGTCAGCGACACGTTGATATGCCAGCGTTGCACGCCCCTCTGGATCGTATTCATAGAGGAGTTGTCCGTAACTCGGTGCCTCACTGGCTCGGACACTACGTGGAATCGGTACATTGCAGATGTGAACAGGGAAAAACTTGCGAACTTCGTCGACTACCTGCTGTGCTAGGTTGGTGCGGCCATCGTACATGGTCATGACAACACCCAAAATTGATAGACGCGGATTGAGACTACCGTGCACTCGATCAATGATGTTCTTGAGCTGAGCTAACCCTTCAAGTGCTAGGTATTCACATTGCAACGGGATACATACGGTGTTGGCAGCTGCTAATGCATTAATTGACAAGAATCCTAACGCAGGTGGGCAATCAAGCATGATGATGTCGTAGTAATGACGAATCGGTTCGATCATTGAAGCAATGCGGAAATCACGTTGTTCAACATTCACGAGCTCAACTTGTACTCCCGACAAGCGTTCACTCGCTGCAATAATGTCGAGATTTGGTCGACGCGTGGGTTGAATAGTCTGATGTACTGGGGTTATGCCCATCATCATTTCGTAGGTGCTGTGCTCGAGATTTCGCTTGGAAATCCCCAGACTGGTAGAAGCGTTCCCTTGAGGATCGCAATCAATCAATAAAACACGCAGGTTTCGTCGTGCAAATTCACCACTTATATTCACTGCTGTCGTCGTCTTGCCGACACCACCCTTTTGATTGATACACGCGATGACAATGCCTCTACGCTGGGCGGTAAGTGGTTGGTGTAATACTGTCACAACTCAACTCCTATGTATTACCGAATGATGCACGGTGCATCAGTTGTCTCGTAATAATTACCGTCAAACATACTCAAAAAGGTACGTGGGAAGAAAATCTTTTCGGCATATGCATGTACCTAACGAATTGTACTATATTTCTTTCGTGATTTGATTACACCTACGTATCACTCTGGTAGTGTTTCACGTGAAACAATTCGCTCTGTTTTTTCGTTTCGCACTGTTTCACGTGAAACAGTTTAACTCATGAATGAGCGACGCAACATGTTTCACGTGAAACATATGGTAGATCAACGCGATCGATACGTGAGTAACGCACGAGGCATGATAACAATCGTGTAGAATACACAGAGAACCAGCAGAAGAGAGAATGCATATGAACGTAGCGTTGTTCATCACTTGTTTCAATGACACGTTATTTCCAAACACAGGAAAAGCGGTAGTGGAAATTCTCGAGCGCGTAGGTCAGCAGGTGGTTTTTCCGGAGGAGCAAACCTGTTGTGGCCAGATGCACTTTAATACAGGATATCAGCAGGCGGCTATGCCATTGATTCGACGGTTTGTCGACATATTCACGCCATATGATGCGATTGTGTCGCCGTCCGCGTCATGTGTGGGCATGGTGCGCGAGATGTATCGCTACGCAGCAGAGGTACAACAAGATACGCAATTAGCAGAGCGTGTGGCGCAACTAGCAGATCGGGTATACGAGTTTTCGGAATTTTTGGTACATAAGTTGGCGATAACCGATGTGGGTGCGTATTATCCGCATCGGGTGACATATCATCCAACTTGTCATTCGCTCCGTGGGATTCGTGTGGGTGATGCACCAGAGCGACTATTACGTGCGGTCAGAGGAATCGACTATGTACCACTTGTTGGTGCGGCAGAATGCTGTGGTTTTGGTGGGACATTCGCAGTGAAGAACGCAGACACATCAATGGCAATGTTAAGCGACAAGATTCGACACATCCTCGATACACGAGCGGAGGTGTGTGTTGCTGCAGACAACTCATGCTTAATGCACATCGGTGGTGCATTACATCGACAGAGAAGTGGTGTGCAAATTGCTCATTTAGCTGAGATACTCGTGGCACAGGAGGGATAAATGAAACCAGATTCAGTCATCATTGAGCTTTCGCCGCGATTTGAGGTGGGCGCCAAGAAGGCGCTTCAAAATACACAGCTTCGTCGAAACATGGGTAAGGCCACGCAGACGATTCGTGCCAAACGATCTGCGGTGGTGGATGAGAAGTCTGACTGGCAGGCATTGCGAGAAGCTGGGTGGCAGATCAAAGCTGATGTGATGGCACAGCTAGATACGTATTTGGTGCAACTCGAGGCCGCGGTGACTGCGGCTGGAGGAGTAGTTCACTGGGCTCGCGATGCACGCGAGGCGAACCACATTGTCACGGAGTTGATTCGGCAGACCGGTACGAACGAGATAATCAAAGTTAAATCGTTGACTACGGATGAAATCCGATTGAATGAGCATCTTGAAGAGGCAGGGATTCAGGCCATCGAAACAGACTTAGCCGAATTGATTATTCAACTAGCCAACGAAAAATCCTCGCACATATTGGTGCCAGCGATTCATAAAAATCGTTCAGAGATTCGTGCGCTGTTTCAAAAAGCCATGAACCTCCCTGATCTAACCGATGAACCCAAGGCGTTAGCCGCAGCCGCACGTCAATATCTACGTGAAAAGTTCATGTCAGTCAAAGTTGCCACGAGTGGAGCAAACTTTGCGATTGCCGAAACAGGCAGTGTATGTGTGGTTGAATCTGAGGGAAATGGTCGCATGTGTTTGACCATGCCAGATGTCTTGATTACGGTGATGGGTATCGAAAAGATTCTGCCGAAATGGCAGGACTTAGGCGTATTTATGCAGTTATTACCTCGATCATCGACTGGTGAACGAATGAATCCGTACACATCAATATGGACGGGTGTCACGCCAGGAGATGGTCCACAGCAATTCCATCTGGTGTTGTTAGATAATGGGCGCACATCAGTCCTAGCAGATGCGGTTGGACGGCAGACGCTACATTGTATTCGATGTAGTGCCTGTATCAACATCTGTCCAGTCTATGAGCGCACCGGCGGGCATGCCTATGGATCGGTCTATCCAGGGCCAATTGGTGCAATCTTAACGCCACAACTGGTCGGCACTGCACATGCATCATCGTTGCCATATGCGTCGTCGTTGTGCGGTGCATGCTACGATGTATGCCCTGTCAAAATCAATATTCCTGAAGTCTTGGTGCATCTGCGTGGACAAGTGGTGGCCGAGAAGCAAAAGACACTCGCCGGTGCACTTGATGTTGAAGCGTGGGGAATGCAGGGACTCGCGACGGTTTTTGCGAATCGTCGTGCATATGAAGCTGCACAATCGGCAGGACGTCTTGCACAATGGCCATTCGTCAACGATGGGTATATTGATCAAGGTCCAGGGCCGTTAGCGGCGTGGACGGCGATGCGCGATCTAGGGGCAATTCCGCAGCAGTCATTCCGCAGTTGGTGGCGAGAAAGGCAGAAGCATGAGCAGTAGTCGTGATGCAATGCTCCACCGCATTCGTCATGCGGTGGCAAACGGGGTGCGTCAATCGCAGCATCCAACAGAATCTGCGGCGTATGAGGTACATGATCAGTTGGATGCACCGCAGCGGATTGCACAGTTTGCCCATCGGGTCGAAGAGTACAAAGCGTGGGTGGGTGAATGTGATACGTCGGCCGTAGCGCGCATGATTGCGCAGCGATTGGCTGTTCATGGACATCGCACGCTGGTACTGCCACACGATTTTGTGCAGATGTGGCGACCAGAAGGGTATGAACTCATAGAGGATGATCATCTACCTGCAGCGCACATTGCGGCGAGCGATGGCGTCATCAGTACATGTGCATTAGGGATTGCACAGACAGGCACGATTGTCCTTGATGGTGGAGTGGGGCAAGGTCGTCGCATGCTCACACTTCTGCCGGATTATCATTGTTGTGTTGTGCCTGCATCGTTGGTCGTTGGCACCGTGCCTGAGGCATTTGCACGTCTCGAATCGGTAATTGGTGATCGACGTGCGCCGATGACATTTATCTCGGGGCCTTCAGCTACCTCAGATATCGAACTTAATCGTGTAGAAGGGGTGCATGGGCCACGCACCTTAGAGGTGATTATTGTACGTGATGCCTAAAGAGGCTAACGTATGGGTGAATCAGGTGGGACCGTAAACACGGTCCCACCTTTGTCGGTGACTGCACGGTGGGCCTGGTCGTATGAGTGAATCATCACGAGTCACACGGCGCACCACTGGCGTCATGGTGTGGCAGTCACCTCGATGATGATGGTCATTTCGTGATGTTTGGGGCCGCAGTATTCGCTACACACGGTGATGAAATTACCAGGAGTCGAGAATTGGTAGATGTTGCGTGAGATGCGGCCAGGAATGGCCGTTTGTTGCGGATAACCAGGCAGTTGGAGGGTGTGAACGACATCCATGCTCGTGGCAACAATGTGTAGAGTGCTCCCCGTGGGGATTTGAATGCGTGCTGGCGTGTCGCGCGGTTGACCGATGTCGTATACCCACTGCTTGGCAACCACGCGGAGCAGGTACGTGCCATCAGCCTGTTGGTGTAGACCAAGATCACGAAATTCACTGAGATTGAGGCGCATCGGGTCAACAACATCACCAGGTGGTGGAGTTCGTACAACTTGGATAGCCCAAAACGCCCCCAGGAGTGTTAGGAAGAATCCGAACACGAGGCTGAGGGCGATCTGTGGTGGCGACAGTTTCATAGCATCCTAGAAAAAACGTTTCGCAATACCCAAAATACCTTGCTTCCATGGCACACGATGTGACACACCGCTGGCATTGGCAAATGCATTGAGATTGGCTACATACCAGTGGTAATTCCGAATGAGTGCCTGTTTATTCGAGAATTGCGGTTTGTACCCCAACTTCTGCTCAGCTTTTTCGATGGAGACAAACGAGTCAGTCACAGCGGTTTCGTAGACCCATTTATAGAGTGGCGACAGTTTGAGCGCTTCAAGGAAGCGTAGCGTCCAAATCACCGGTGCGGCTGGGAGCGGCACAATCTTTTTACCGAATCCAGCCACATCAAGTACGGCTTGGTAGTCTTCGCGCATGGTGGTGAATTCTTTGGCACCAATATTGAATGTGTCATTGACCGTGGTGTCATCGAGTGTGGCACACAAGTAGATTGCTTGACACAAATCTTCGACGTCCAAAAACTGGTAGCGATTGTTGCCACTGCCAATCATGGGGAACCCGTGTCCGTCTTTGGCCCAGTCATACAACAAGGCAAACACACCGAGTCGCTCAGGACCGACGAACGATTTGGGGCGAAGAATGGGGACAATCATGCCGTGTTGACGGTAGGATTCACAAATTCGTTCTGCGGCAACCTTTGCTTCGCCATAGGGTCCTACACCAACCAACTGGTCATCTTCGAAGAGCGGATGGTGATCAGGAATGCCGTAAACTGCGGTGGATGAAATGTGGATGACGCGTGTGATGCCGCGGCGCTTGGCGGCTTCAAGCACATTGCGCGTGCCATCAAGATCTGTAGTGCGAATGTCATCAGGGCTGTAGAGTGGTAATGCGGCAGCGGTGTGTACGACCAAATCGCATCCATCCATGGCACGATATAGTGCATCGACATCACGAATATCGCCGGTCACCTCATGGATCTGGTTCCGTTCTGGGTAGTCAAACGACGCAATATCATACGAGACAACGTGGTGCCCTCGTGTCAAGAGATAGCGCGTCAGATTGATGCCCAAAAACCCCGCTCCGCCTGTGATAAATACTCGTTGTGATAGCATACATCTCCTCAGTTGTACACCATATGGGTCATGATGGTGTGTTTGTATGCATTTTATCCACATATGTGGATAAATTATGCGCCATAATCAGCTAATCGTTGGCGTAGACGATCGATTTGGGCATCAACGGCTGCTAAGTTTTCGCGTTCGCGTTGCACGATATGCGCCGGTGCTTTATCGACGAAGGAGCTATCGGCGAGTCGTGTGCGACGGCGTTCAGCATCATGTTGTGCATTGTCGAGCTCTTTGGCCAACCGTTGGCGTTCGGCATCGAGGTCAATCATACCTGCCAATGGGACGACGATTTCGACGGCACCGATGACCACTGTGGCCGCGGCTTTGGGGCGTTGTGGCAGTGTAGGAACGAACGAGAGCTCATCGATATGGATGCGTGCCAAGCGCGCCAGCAGTGTGCGTTGTCCGTCGAGGAGTTCGTATTGTGCAGAAACGACCGTGGCGCTGACCAATTTCGCCGGTTCAACTTTGTATTCGGCACGAATATTGCGGATACCGACGATGATATCACGGAGTTGATCGATGGCTTGTTCGGCTTCAGGATCGAGCAACGCAACATCTGGTTGCGGATACTGGGCAAACATGATGGATTCAGCCTGCATGTCATGGGCGGCGCGACCAGTGAGGTACTGCCACGCTTCTTCGGTGACGAAGGGCATGAAGGGGTGGAGCAGGCGCAGTGAACCCTCGAGGACGGTATAGAGCACCTCGCGGGTGAAGAGTTGGCGGCGCTCATCGCCCTCAAGTTGTGCTTTGGCCATCTCAACGTACCAGTCGGCGAACTCGCTCCAGATGAACTCTTGAATCTGACGGCCGGCCTCGCCGTAGTTGTACCCGCGCATCAAGCGATCGACGTCACTGACGAGGCGTTGATAGCGCGACATGATCCAGCGATCGGCGACAGTGTACGGGTAATTGAGCAAACAATGACCGGTGACGATGGCAGAGTTATCTGGCTTCCAGTCGCCAAAGCGACCAAGCACGAATCGGGTCACGTTCCATAATTTGTTGGCAAAATTGCGCCCTGATTCGATGCGTTCTGGGTTGAGATTGAGATCTTGCCCGGGGGCACTACTTGTAGCAAGGGTGTAGCGCAATGCGTCCGTGCCAAATTGCGCCATGACATCAAGTGGATTGACGACATTCCCGTAGGTTTTACTCATTTTGCGGCCTTCTTTGTCGCGCACCAGACCATGCAAGTAAATGGTATGGAACGGCGCTTGGCCGGTCAAATAGCATCCGAGCATCATCATGCGCGCAACCCAGAAGAAGAGAATGTCGTAGCCGGTCTCCATGACGCTGGTCGGGTAGTAGCGCGCCAAGTCTTCGGTGTTATCGGGCCAGCCGAGTGTCGAGAATGGCCACAAACCGCTAGAGAACCAGGTATCGAGGACATCAGGGTCTTGAGTGATGCCGGGGCCAGTTGGATCTGGATCATCAGGACCAGGCACTATCATCTGCCCGTCGGCGGTATACCAGACGGGGATGCGGTGTCCCCACCAAAGTTGACGACTAATACACCAATCTTGGATGTTTTCGAGCCAATGAAAGTAGACGCGCTCGAAGTTATCGGGCACGATGCGCGTCGTACCGTTACGTACGGCCTCGAGTGCCAAATCGGCTAGTGGTTGCATGCGCACGAACCATTGTTCACTCAGCAGGGGTTCGATGACTTCGCCGCCACGTTGACTAATGCCGACCGACATGCGGTGAGGCAATGTGGCAACTAACAAACCCTCGGTGTGGAGGTCGGCCAAGACGCGCTTGCGGGCGGCGAATCGCTCCATGCCAGCATATGGGCCGGCGTGTTCATTCAGTGTGGCATCGCGATTCATGATGTTGACCATCGGCAGGCTTTGGCGCTGGGCCACGGCATAGTCGTTATGGTCGTGAGCAGGGGTGATTTTGACGGCACCGGTGCCAAATGCAGGATCTGCATGTTCATCGGCAACAATTGGAATACGGCGATTGACAGCTGGGAGTACCACGAATTTGCCAATGAGGTGCTTGTAGCGCTCATCTTCGGGGTTGACGGCCACAGCCACGTCACCCATCAAGGTCTCTGGTCGGGTGGTAGCGACGGTGATGTACTCAGTGGCAGCCTGTGACCATGCGCCGCTGCCCCACGCACCGGTTTGCCAGTCGTTGGCAATCGGGTAGCGGATATGCCACATATTGACGTCGCGCTCTTCGTACTCGACTTCAAGATCAGAGACGGCAGTTTGCAGATTGGGTGACCAATTGACGAGGCGTGTGCCTTTATAGATTAAGCCGTCGTCGTAGAGCTTTTTGAAGGCGGCGCGAACGGCACGCGATAAATCGGGGTCAAGGGTGAAGTGCTCACGCGACCAGTCACACGATGCGCCGAGGCGACGGAGTTGTTGCGTGATTTTGCCACCAAACTCATGCTTCCAATCCCAGGTGCGGCGCAAAAACTCCTCACGACCAACGGCGACGCGGCTAGTACCTTCACGCAGGAGCATGCGCTCAACTTGGAGTTGTGTGGCAATGCCGGCATGATCGGTACCGGGGACCCACAACGTGGGATGACCGCACATGCGTTGCCACCGGATGATGACGTCTTCGAGGGTGACGAACATGGCATGCCCCATGTGGAGCTCGCCAGTCACGTTGGGTGGTGGCATTGACACGACAAATGGGGCTTTTTCGCTATGATAGCGTGGTTGAAAGAGCTGTTGAGACTCCCACCAGTGATAGAGTCGTTCTTCGACTTGTTGGGGGTCGTACGCCTTGGCCATCTCATTTGGCCGATTAAACGATGCCGTCATGAATCACCTATGTGCATATAGTTCATTATTGTCATTATATGTGAAATATGCAACAGAGTGCATGCAACTTCACGCCGACCTGCAGATGCGCAATCTACAGCGTTTGGGAGAGGGTTGTTACCACGAGTCCTTGGGCGGCAAAGGCATCAAGAATACGCGGGAATGCCTCTGCCGTAGTGGCGTTTCCACAGTGTGCGAGCAAGATGGCACCATTGCGCTTGTCAGGAGCAAGTGTATTTGTTAGGCGATCCACCAAAAAATCGGCACTTTTTGGGTCACCGACCGAGTCGAGACTGTCGAGCGTCCAAAAAATCGGCAAGTAACCGTTGGCGATGACGACGCGCAACACCCGTTCGTCGTATGCACCATAGGGTGGGCGAAAGTAAGGAGCTGGGCGAGTGCCCGTGACGGCATAGAGTCGGTCGGACATGGTCTGAAGCTCGAGGAGCATGCCACTTTCGTCAAGTCCGCGAAAGTCTGGATGGCTAGTGGAATGATTCCCCACCTCATGACCATCTGCCACAATACGTTTGGTCAATTCGGGATTACGCTCAATCCAATCACCCGTCAAAAAGAAGGTAATCTGAATATTGCGCTCAGCCAGCACATCGAGCATAGCACCGGTCGGCGCACTATCAGCGCCTGCGTCCAGTGTGAGCGCCACTGCCGGTCTGTTTGCCCCACGTTGCACGATGACGGGTTGGCTTTCGAGTGTGCTGGCGGCTGGATTTGTCTGGGGGATGATGAGGGGACGCTGCGGATAAATGTCACTGTTGAGTCGATTGTATTCACGAATGAGTTGCGGAATAGATCCTGACGCCTGTGCAATCTGGTCAAGCGTATCACCTTCTTTGACGCGGTACGCCAGATACCCTTGTGCCTGCGGGAGCGGGGTGCTCGTGACGGTTGGAATGAGCGTCTGTGTTGGCAACGGTGTCTGTGTGGCAGGAACGGGAGCTGGTGTGTCGTTGGTGGCGAGGGCCGCAGTTACGCGCAGATTTGAGGCGGTTGGCTGTAGGACCGGCGCATTCGTGGCTGATGGTGTAATCGGGCTCTCATGTTGCGTAAGCCGCCAGACGCGTTCGCTGGCGGCAATCACCACAACCAGAGTGAGGCTGACCAAAATGATGAACGGCCATGAGAATTTCATGTCCGATCCTTGAGGCGTTGGTTGAGCGCACTCATGAATTGGGTGTGGTGATCGGCCGATTGAAATGCCCGCCGCGGAATGGAGATATATGACCAGTTGCCGTAGACGAGTAAGTAGTACTGTCGATTCTCGACGACACTGCGAAACTGCGTAAACGCGAACGTGCGCGATGCATCACCCGATTGGACATGCACTCCGTGATCATCAATGGTAATCGCAGTGACCTTGTCGGGCTGGCTGAGAGCAGTGACCGTCATCAAAATTAACGGGACGGGGTCAATCGCCAACAAAATCCCGATGGTGATGAGTAAGAGCTGATTCAGCGTGAATCCCAGCGTAAACCCTTGATAACTGGCCACCGCAATTAACACTAGCGCCACCACTTGATAGATGCGGTGCTTCGTGGTGCCAGATTGATAGAGCTGAGCAGCGGCCAAAACGTCACGGAGATTACGTTGAAAGCGTACTGATGGAGCGGTCATGGGATATTCAACTCCTGTCCGACAAGCAAATTATCAGGATTTTGCAGATACGGATTAACTTCTTCGATTTCGGCAACAGTCACATTAAAGCGTTCTGCAATTGCGCCGAGGGTATCACCTGGTTTGACGTAGTACACGGTCACATTAGTTGGTTCTTCGGGTGATGGCACCAACGTTGCAGTTGGTTGAGATGCGACAGGGGCAGTTGTCGGCTCAGGCGTCGGTTCGGCAGTTGCTTGAGCCTCTTCGCTGGTATCGGTAATGACACCGGTATCGCTGAGTACGGTCGAATCAGTGATGACACCGGTGTCGGTGAGCACAGTCGAATCGGTGAGTACGGTTGAGTCGGTAAGTACATCGGTGGCGGTGATAACAACGGTTGGTGTGAACGTGGGTACGGGGGTAATGGTAACCTCTGGGTATGGCGTTGGTGTGCCGGCGTTTTCGAGGAGTTCGGCCTCTGCTTCAAGGTTGACATCTGACTGACGATTGACCGAAGAAGCCACGGGGAGGAGCAAGGTGAAGTTTGCGATTCGCAGACTACTAATATTTACGCTGGCCAAGCTGAGTACGATGCTTACGATTGCGATGGCCAACAAAATGGCAACCGCACCGACACCGCGCGACGGGAGGACCCGCATTAACAGACGCAACAGGAGTGCGCCAAGTAGCGGTAAAACGAGTGCCGCGACCAATAATGGGGTTATCATTGATTCAGACACGCTAACCTCCCTATACCTGTGATGCATACATCATCATAAACAAGACGCAAAACCATGTGTCAGTGTTCGTTCAAGTGTACTACAGTTACCCCTTCGCCACCACTTGCACCACCTCCGGACAACGATTTGACTTGACGGTGGCGTTGCAACTGGTCACGCAGACTTTGGCGCAATGCGCCCGACCCTTTGCCGTGAATGATTCGCACAAACGGCAAGCTGGCTCGATAGGCATCATCAATGTAGCGGTCAACACGTTCGATCGCCTCAGCGGCACGCATGCCACGCACGTCAATTTCAATAGAAACTTCAGGTGTTGATGGTACATACGTATGCCGTTGCACCTGAGCGACTGGTTCTTTGCGTTGACCGGGTCGAAGTTCACTCAATTTGACGGTTATACGAAATCCACCAACTTGGACGATTGCTTGATCATCTTCGGCGTCAATGGTGACCACATCGCCCGTCATGTTCACTGACGGCACAAAGACTGCGTCACCAACCTGTATCGGTCGTTGTACCTCCACAACCGGTTGGATTACCGGTGCATTAGGGCGCCGTTGTTTGGCCAAGCGCTCGCTTGCTTGTTGTTGTACATCAACGGCGCGCTGTTGCGCCTCTTCCATCCACTTTTTGGTGACGGTGACTTGTTGTACGTCATCACGTAAACGCCGGAGCTCTGCACGCACCTGTTTGACTTCGTTTTCGATGGCGTGTGCTGCGGCTAAGCGTTCTTCTTCGAGTCGCTGGTCGAAGCGTTGGCGCTCATGTGCCATCTCGGCTTTGAGTTGCTCAGCTTCGGCCTGCACATGGTTGGCGCGCTGGAGTAACACGGCAGCTTCTTGCCGTTCGCGTTGAATCGCGGCTAGCAAGGAGTCGACTTGGAGTTCCTGGTTGGGCAGGGTCGCACGAGCACTTTCGATGATGGCAGGGTCGAGTCCGAGTCGTGTGGCGATAGCCAACGCATTTGAGCGACCCGGCACACCAATCATCAGGCGATAGGTTGGTGAAAGCGTCTCCGCATTGAACTCGACGGAGGCGTTTTGGACGCCAGGGGTGCTATACGCAAACGCTTTGAGTTCGGCATAGTGCGTTGTCGCAATCGCGAAGACGCCGCGATTGAGCAGGTGTTCGACAATAGCGCGGGCGAGCGCCGAACCCTCGACAGGATCAGTGCCTGCACCCAGTTCATCAAGGAGCACCAGCGCAGGTAATTCATCACGAAAGACAGCCGCCTGTGGACGCCATTCATCAACACCACGGGCATGCACCTGAGACGGCGTCAACTCCACCACATGATCAAGATTGGCAAGAATTTTGATGATATTGGTGAGATGTGACGAAAAGGTCGAAAGACTCTGTTCGATGCTCTGCTCATCACCGATATCTGCATAGATCTGTCCAAAAATCGGCAACGTTGAGCCATCATTGGCAGGAATGAAGAGTCCTGACTGAGCCATGATTGCCAAGAGCCCGGTGGTTTTGAGCGAGACCGTCTTGCCACCGGTGTTTGGGCCAGTAATCAAGGTGATGCGCGTGGTGTGTGGCATCGTCATATCAATCGGCACGACTTTGGTCGGGTCAATCAGCGGGTGTCGAGCTTTGATGAGGTGTACGTGTGGATCGTGCCCTTGCATCACATCGATTATCTGCGGTTCGACCGCGCGAATTTGCCCGGCAAAGCGTGCTTTGCACAACGCAAAGTCGATGGTGGCGAGTGCTGTGATGCCGGCGTGAATGGCACTGGCGTGGGCACCTACAAGGTCGGAGAGCTCGGCCAAAATACGTGCGACCTCATCGGCTTCATCGAGTTGGAGCTCGCGCAGTTTATTGTTGAGTTCAACGACGACAAGTGGTTCGATGTAGAGGGTGATGCCTTTGCCGGACTGGTCGTGTACCAATCCTTTGACCACCCGCTTATGGCTGGCTTTGACGGGCACCACATACCGACCATTGCGAATTGTGACGATATTTTCTTGGAGGGCATCTGCATATTGCCCCGATGAGACGATATGTTGCAGACGTTCTTGTACGCGCCCCATGGTAATGCGGATTTCGTTGCGCAACGAGGCGAGTTTAGCACTTGCCGTATCGAGTACGTCGCCATCGTTGTTGATGGAGTGCTCAATGCGATCCTCGATAGCAGGGAAGATCGGCAGTTGTTGAATATATGCAAACAGCTGGGGCACACGAGTACTATCAATGCGTACGAGCGCCTGACGAAAGCGACGCGCTGCAGCAAGCGTTCGTGCGATTTCGAGGAGGACAATTGCATCTAGCACGCCGCCACGTGCTGCCAATGTGACAGCGTCGCGCACGTCTCGTGCGGCCCCAATCGTGAGATCAGGATACTCGTCGAGGAGATACCGTGCTTCGCGGGTTTGACTGAGCGCCACGCCGATTTCGAAGGCGTCGGTTGATGGTACAAGTGCCTCAGCCATCTGGCGTGACGCAACAAAACTCGCATGGCGTGCGAGCATGGTGCGGATAGCGGGAAACTCAAGCGTCGTAAGCGTGTGTGTGGAAATCATGCAAGTTACTGGCTACTCACTGGAAATAATTCGTATATATCACTATAGACAAACATGTCTATCCAACTGACAACATGGGGTGCGATATTGATGGCAAGGGGGCGAATTAATGCGGATTCAGCAATCATCTGTTGGATGTTGGGGACAAGCAAAAAGGAGTTTGTCCCTGGTTCAATGGTGATTGTTTGACTGAGGAGCAACAGGTGTGACGCAATGCCCCAGACAACAACGATGACAAATCCGTTGATAAGCATGCCAAGGCTACGACTCAAGAATGCGCCACCACTTTGTGCATCAAAAAACCGAAACGTGTACATGCCCATTAAGAGCAAGACCGTCCAGAAGAGGGTGAACATGCCCAAAAATGATAAAATGTGGCTTTCGAGCAAGCTAATATTTGAGTATAAGTGGAATGTGTCACCCACTTTTTGGAAATACAAGCCTGCAAGGACAAGAGCGACATATGCCACGATGGCAGTGACCATTGGACGCACAATGCCTTGCATAACCCCGATTAACATGGCCAACAAAAAGACGATGACGCTGAAAAAATCGAAGATACTCATCACCATCACTCCCACCACAAACAAACACTACAAAGTATAGCACACAAGGTTGTCAATCGATGATGATGTGTGTCATTGTTCTTTGCAATCGACAATCACCGATGCATATGCACAAGATTTGGTACACTACACATACATGCTGGCATTCATGCGACCAGCATGCCAAAGCTGAGGAACATATGAAACGCATCATACAACTCGTGTTGGGCTTAATAGTTTTATTCGTGGTGTTTGTGGGTGTGACACAATCGAACACGTTGACGGGGCTCGTACGTGATGTGCTGGGCTTGGTCATGACTGACGTTACTGAGCAATTGCCGGTGGTGGAGGACATGCTGCCGGCCATCGAAGGTGAGATTCCTATTCCCACAATTGATGTGCCAGCCATCGCGGTTGAAGGGAACACTATTCGACTCACTGAAGCAGAGATTAATGGACTTGTAGGTAACTTTGGCAACGAACAAGTGCAGGTCACCCAAGTGCGTTTGGTCCCCGATCAAATAGTCTTGGTGCTGACGGTGGCCGGATTGTCGACTGAACTCACGGCAAATTTGGCGGCCATTGATGGTCAGGTGGTCGTCCAAAATCCAGCCCTCTCGGGAGTGGCAGGATCACTCATTCCGATTGACGAATTGGTGGGTCCGTTACAAGCGGCAATTAATCAAGTCATCGCCCAAAATGCGCCTGTCAAGTCAATTCGAGTAGAAAATGGTGCGGTTGAAGTGGAACTCAACCGATAAACGAATGTTCATGGGTGTACCACAAAAGCGGCTATGGTAAATTGACACGACCTAGGCCATATGCTACACTCGCAACGCTCATTAGAGCGTCAATGGGGGTATTGTATGCAAGAATCGTTGCCAACACTCGCACCGAGCAATCGAATTGCCACAGCGCTGGCAATTGGCGTGGCGCTCGGCGTAGCGAGTTTGCCAGTATTTGAACGACACGCAACCGTCATTGTACCGTTGATCGCGGTGATGGCGCTGTTTGTTGCGACACTGGCGTGGGTATATACGGCACCGTTGCGTTGGCCATCTGTAGGTCTACTTATTGCAACGATACCGATGTTAGTATGGCCCACTATTCATGAAATGATGCTTATACCGCTGGTGGTCAGTGGGTATGTGTTAGGTGTGGCATTTGTGCCAGAGGTGGCGCATCAACGTCTTGGCGCTCGTGCTGAGGCGGCGCGGCGGCAGTATCGCATCATGGCAATCGCAACGGTGGCCGCACTCGTCGTCGTCTCTCTGTTGGGCGGCTTGGGGAGTGTGGTATGTGCAGCCTTGCCGTTGTGTACGGATGCAACGGATTTAGCTCAGTTACAAAACAGTCATCGCATCATCAGCGTGCCTGCGGGTATATTGACGCTCATCCTGGTGTTTCAGACGGTGCGCACGTTTGGGAGTAGTACGCCGATGGTGATGTGGTTGGCGGTGAGTGTTGTAGTACTCATGACCACTCAACTCCTGGTCGGCTTGGGCGTGGCCACGGCGGTCATTGACACCACGGTGCACGCCAGTCTGAGTCTGGTGACGCTGAGCGTGACAGCCGTGTTAGTTGCAACAACATGGCGACTAGTGTGGCCAAACAAAAAACATGATATGCCAACACCGGAGATGGTGACCATCGGTGATACGGTCGTCACATACACGTGGCGTGAAAAAGTCAAAGACTACGTGAGTCTGACCAAGCCAGGAGTCATCTCGTTGTTGATTCTGACAACGATTACGAGTATGTACATCACTCCTGCAGGCATGCCAAGCCTGGCGCTCGTCATCTGGACGTCGATTGGCGGGTGGTTGATGGCCGCAGCCTCGCACTCATTCAACTGTTATCTCGATCGTGATATTGATGTGTTGATGGGGCGCACGGGCCGCCGTCCTATTCCAAGCGGACGCATCCCTGGGTGGCATGCAATCGTGCTCGGGTTCGTTTTGATGATTGCTGCGACTGCGATTCTGGTGTTGGCCGTTAATTGGCTAGCGGCGGCGTTGTCGTTTGCTGGGTTGGTCTATTACGTATTGATTTATACGATGTGGCTCAAGCGCACCAGTTTCAATAACATCGTGATTGGTGGCGGTGCTGGTGCATTCCCACCGTTGGTCGGATGGGCTGCGGTGACCGGGAGTCTTTCGTTGCCGTCGCTCTTCTTGTTTGCCATCATCTTCTACTGGACACCACCACATTTCTGGGCGTTGGCGATTATCCGCGCCAAAGACTACGCCAATGCCGGTGTGCCAATGTTGCCAGTAGTGGCCGGTGATCACGAGACGCGTTGGCAAATTGTGTTGTACACCATACTCATGTTCATTGTGACCATTATTCCCACGCCACTCCACATGCTGGGGACGGCGTATTTGGTGATGGCCATTGTGCTGGGGGGGATTTTTGGCTACTACGCCGTGCGCCTCTACCGTCAGGGCACCACGCAATCGGCGTGGGGGCTGTACCGCTACTCCCTGCTGTATTTGGCGTTGCTGTTCGGTGCGATGGTGATAGATCGTGTGTATTTTGTGTGATGGATGTGCGGGTTGGTACGGAGCACTGCGATGACCTCATTCTTTCTATTGGCGAGTGTCGCCCTGATTGTCGGGCTGATCGTGATGATGCGCCCCCTCGCCCCACAACCGCGCCCCACGCAGGCATCACCCAACCCCGCACCACCTGCCACCATGCCACCGTGGCAGGCATGGCAGGTGGCGCCTGGACTGCAGGGATATGCGTGGGAAGTCGCACAGCCGCGGGCAATCGTGCTCCTGCAACACGGCTATGCGGATTACGCATTGCGCTTCGTGAGTGAATACCACCAGCTCATCCCCAAGCTCTACGCCCAGGGATTCAGTGTGTACGCCATGGATTTGCATGGGCACGGCTATGCGACCGGGGCACGCGGGGTGCTCGATGTGCGCCACGCCGTCGCCGATCATATGCAGGCACGGCGGCTTTTGGCCACGCACGGGGCACCGGTGTTTGTGATCGGGCATTCGCTGGGTGGGTTGATTACTGCGGCCAGCGTGGGGGCAGATGCCACTGGCCTGGCCGGGGTGATTTTGATGAGCCCGGCCTTGCCGGCACCCATCCCTGGGCTGGTGCGTGGGATCCTCAATCTGCTGGCGCGCATCAATCCCCAGGCTGCCATCCCACTCCCTGCGGCGCCAGAGTCAGGCTTGTCGCGCGATGGGGCATATATTGCACGCGCCACCGCCGACCCTATCATCTACCACGCCCATGTGACCATGCTGACGGCGGCGACGGCGCTGGATGTGGCTGCCACGCTGCCGGCACAGTTGCCGCACTGGCGCACCCCCACGCTCATCCAGCACGGCAGCGCCGACACGTGGGCTGACCCACTGGGGAGCAGTGCCGTTGCGGCGCAGCTCACGGGCGCCGATTGCACACTTCTCACCTACCCCGATGGGCGCCATAACCTGCTGTGCGACGACGACCAAGTGCAGGTCTACCACGACATCCGCACCTGGTTGGAGCGCTGGGCATCGCGCATGTAGAGCGGTAGCTGTTTGGCGTATTGCTTGCGCTGTGTCATATCAAACGTGGGGTGATGCGGCAGCACGATCATGATGCCCTCGGCGTATTCTTCGGCAGTACACTGACCCAGCACCACCATCAGAACCAGCAAAAGGCTGGCGCGATGATTCTGGTAGAGTGTCATCACCGCGGTCTGTTGCGCCGGATGTAGTGCGTGGAGCGCGCGGGTCACCACGTCAATGAAGTGTGCATCGGGCGCTGCATCATCGTTGGGCAACGTGCACTGCTGCGCGGCCAGCCACTGCACCAACGCGCGCCACGCCCACAGCTGATCCACGTGCTCGGGGCCAGGCGCGTGCGTGAGTGTGATGTCGTGCGCTTCTAGCAGATGGGGCAACTGCGCGACCAACTGCGGAAACGATACGGCGATCAGGTCGTACTGCGTGGCATACAACGAAAAGTAGTTGATGTCGGTGACGTCGAGCTTGCCCGTCAGCCACGCTTCGCGTTGGATGGCGCTGATAATGTCGCGCGTGGTGTGGCTCACCCACAGCCCGGCTGGAGTGGTGAGCGGTTTGTCGCTGGCATACAGACCGACGCAACCATCCTTGGTGCGGATGTCGAGGGCTTGTAGGTCACGGGTGTTCCAGTGTTTGGCACGGTGGTCTTTCATCGTAGTATGCTCCTTTTCAAATATTTCTCAAACCATGTGAATTATAGCAAAGTGACGTAATATATGCCGAGACGCATGTGACGCATGCGTCTCGGCGGTGGGATGTGTTAGTTCACAAACCCTTTTTGTGCCAGAAAATCAAAGCCACGCATGACGTCGTGAGGGGAGACTTCCAGAATCATACGTGGTGCATGTGATAGCGATTGCAATGCGCGAAACACGGCAAACCAGCAGAGTGTGCCGTCGCCAGGCGCCCAGTGGCGATCGTATAATCCATCGGTATCTTGCAAATGCACATGTGCCAATAAATCATTAGCATCAAAAATCCACTGATCTGGTGACGGGCCACCGAATTGTTGCATCAGATGAGCATGTCCCACATCTACACTCAAACGTACGAATGGGGTGTCAAACGAGCGCACCAGTTCGATGAGTGGCCGCGTGTGCACGTCGCTACAGACTTCGAGCACGATTTGGCACGACTGCGATTCCGCATGAGCCACAATCGGATCCAAAAGTTTGTGCACAGTAGCTATTTCATTGCGGAACCCTGTGTTGTTGGTGTGCACAATCTGTGGATGTCCGAAACAGCCGAATGGACTGTGCAACACCATCTGTGTCGCACCAATCGCATCCGCAAACGCCAGACCTTGGCGCAAACGTTGCTGTATCACATGGGTGACCAGCGTATCATCACACAAAAGCGACAATCCTTCGGTTGGTCCATGGATACCGAGTCGTCCCGTAAAGGTGGCCAACTGGGTGCGGATGGCATGCACGCGATCGTGCAAATCCTCGTCCAAACAGTTCGCATAAAACGGGTCGTCGATTTCGAGGTCTCGTTGATCGGCAATTATCCACTCACTGAACTGTGCGAGTTGTGCTGATGGTAACGAAACCCCCATACGCATGATGTCATTCATAGATTTCTCCTCTACGTTGTCGGTAACGCAAATTGGTCACGAAGGGATGCGAGCACATCAGGTGGATGGTGACAGCGGAATGTGTGCGATCCCGCCACCTGTTGCCAGGGAGGTACCACGTCCGCACACAGGTGTGGGATAGCAATAGGACACCGCTGACGAAACGGACAACCACCGTGTGTCAGCGTCGTATCATCGGCGGGTAGATTCACCTGTGGTTGCACCGTGCGACGTGGCACCGTCAGCACCGCACTGAGCAACTGCATGGTGTATGGATGATGGGGCACCGCAAACACTTCGGCAGTCGCACCCTGCTCGCACACGTGGCCAGCAAACAACACGATGGCGGTATGTGCCACCGCCCGTACCACTGCCAGATCATGGGCAATAAACAGATAGGCGGTGCCCCGTTGCCGTTGGATGTCGACCAACAACTGCAGCAGCGATGCTTGCACCGACACATCGAGTGCAGACACCACTTCGTCGCACACCACCACATCGGGATCCGCGAGGAATGCCCGGGCAATGGCCACGCGCTGTTTTTCACCACCAGAAAGCTGTTGTGGCACACGGTTCAGATACTGTTCGTCGAGGCGCATCTGCTGTAGCATGCTGATGGTATGAGGCAGTGCTTGGGCGCGCGTCCGCCCAAAAAATACCGCTTGTGGGCGGTACAACAGCTCAGCGACCGTGTGGCGGGGATTCAGCGATAGATCGGGGTTTTGGAAAATCAGCTGAATGCGCCGGCGTGCATCCTGGCTACGCTGTGTCACGGTGGCGGGCAACACTGTTTCGTCCAGATATACATTACCTGCGGCAGGCTGATGCAAGCCGGTAATCACCCGTGCCAACGTCGATTTGCCACTGCCGCTCTCGCCCACCACCGCGCAGGTATGCCCGGGTGTGAGCGTGATATCGACCTGCGCAACCACCAGCTGGGGCGGAGTGCGCACCCACCAGCGCCAATCCGGCTGGTGGTAGGTGGCAGAAACCTGGCGCACTGCCAGTAGTGGTGTACCTTCGCCTACAGGTGCGCGGTCGAGGAGTGGTGTGGCCGTACTGTCCACATCGTCGTGTGTAGCCACCGTCTGCCAATGATGGCACCGCACCGCACGCGTATGCGCCACGAATTCCAGTGTGGGCGCCGTAGTGGCGCACACGGATTGTGCGAATGCACAGCGATCCAAGAAAGCACATTGCTGGTCGGTTGCACTGCGGCGCATCTGTCCCGGCATGGCATACGGCAACCGTGTGGCGGTCAGTTGTGGCATGGCAGCAATCAGCCCACGCGTATACGGGTGGTGTGGCTGTTGAAAGACGTCGGCGGTATCACCCATTTCCACGACTTCGCCTGCATACATGACCATCACCTGCTGGCACGTCTGCGCAATCACCCCCAAATCATGACTGACCAGTACCATGGCCATATCCGTATCATTCGTCAATGCATGCAACAACGCCAGCAGTTGTGCCTGGGTGGTCACATCCAGCCCCGTGGTCGGCTCGTCGAGCACCAGCACCTTGGGCTGGCCAGCCAGCGCCATCGCCAAGGCGACCCGTTGTTGCTGGCCGCCAGACAACTGGTGAGGATAGCGGCGTGCGATACGCGCAGGATTGCGCAACCGCATGTCTGCCAGCAGTTGTACGACTCGCTGCCATGCGGCGTCGCCCTGCAGCTGCTGATGAATCTCGAGCACTTCGGCAATTTGTGCATACACCGTACGGTGTGGCGCCAACGACTGGCCAGCGTTTTGCGGCACCAGCGCAATCTCGGCGCCACGGATGTGTTGGAGTTGGGCGGGGGGCATGTCAAAGAGCTGCGCACCCGCATACGTGACTGTCCCGTGCACTCGCACGCCGGCGCCACGAATCATGCCCAACAACGCATATGCCAACGTGCTTTTGCCACACCCAGACTCACCGACGACGCCAATGCGCATCCCTGGTGCGATGTGTACACTCACGTCACGCACCACCGGGGTTACGGTGCTCGTCGTATTCGGGAATCCGATAGTCAGATTGTCCACACTCAGCAGTGGTGTATTCATCGGCGTACACCACGATCAATGCCAAACACCTTGGCAATTTCGTCTGACACCACATTCAGCGACACCACCAACGTGGCCACCGCAATCATGGGGAAAATAGTGCCCCACGGCGACAGCACCAACACCGCGCGATTTTCGTTGACCATCAACCCCCAATCGGGGGTCGGCGGATTCACGCCGAATCCGAGGAACGACAAACCACTCACGGAGAGCACAATCCACGAGGCGCGCATGGCAAATTCGACGCAGAGCACATCAAGAATATTGGGCAACAGTTCGACCCATACAATGTCGCTGACCCGTTCACCCCGCAGCCGAGCGGCCACGATGAAGTCACGTGGGACATATTCTTGTACGGTGGCACGAATCACCCGTATCACACCTGGCATGTAACTCAACACCATTGCCAAAATGATGACCGGCGTGCCTGTACCAAGCCCAGTCACAATCACCAACAACAACAAAATCCCGGGGATTGAAATCACCGCATCGATTACCCGCATCGTGATTTCGTCGACAATCCCACCGACATAGGCGACAATCACCCCAATCAGCCCGCCCAGCAAGACCGACAACACGGCACTCGCCAGGCTAATCACCAATGCTACTTGACCACCATAGATGACTCGCGCCAAAATATCGCGCCCATAGCGGTCAGTACCAAAGACATGCTGGGAAGACGGTGCTTGGAACGCGTTATTCGTATCAATCGTGTTGGGTGGATACGGAGCCAACCACGGTGCACCGATGGCCATAATCAGGTGGATGGCCAGTAGCACGATGCCGATTAATGTCGGCAGTGAGATGTGAGGGAGCCATGGGCGCGATGACGACATGCACTAATCCTGCTACTCATCAGCTACACGCCAATACTGCGTGCGCAGTCGTGGCGTCAACCACAAGGTGGCGATATCGGCCACGATGTTGATACCAATGTAAAACACTGCCCCTACAAGTCCTAGTGCCTGCACCAGCGGTAAATCGCGATCACTCACTGCTGACGTGAGCAATCGGCCAATCCCAGGGAAATTGAAGACGGTTTCGACGACCACCACCCCACCAATCAGCCACGCCACTGTCAAGGCAATCGCATTAATGGTCGGAATGAGTGCATTGGGGATGATATGGTGCCACACGACGCGCCGATGTGGCACACCCTTGAGGTACGCCATCTGGACATAGTCACTGTGTGCCACATCAATCACACTACTCCGCACCATGCGCAAAATATAGGCGACCATCACAATCACCAAGGTGACCGCAGGCAATATCATGCTGGGAAACAATGCTGTGAATGTGGCTTGCGGCTGTACAATGGTCACCGCGGGGAGGAGTGCCCAGATTACGCCAAAAAGCAGCATCAACAGCGAACCAATCACGAATTCGGGCAAACTCATGCCAATGAGCGAGAGTGTGGAAACCAAGGTATCGAACCACGTGTTGCGCTTTAGCCCTGCGACGACGCCGAGGAGCAACGAAAGCAGGACACCAATCACCCCCGCAATGCCACTTAACCACAGCGTATTGCGTACCCGCTCACCGATGAGTGGTAAAATGGCTTGCTTTGGGCGCGCCAGTGAATATCCCCAATCGCCCTGCACAAACGCATACAACCAGTCCATGTAGCGCGCGCTGGCCGGACGGTCGAGTTGCAGTTGGGCGCGCAAAGCAGCCAGCCGCTTGGGCGTGGCATCACGCCCAAGCACTGCCGTCGCGACATCGCCAGGCAACACCTCGGTCGCCACAAAAATAATGGCCGCGACCACAAACAGTGTCACCAATGCGGAGAAACACCGACCGAATACATACGAAGCCATGGCTATCCTTCGAGTGTCACCTTCGCATAATCAAAGTAACGCGTGTTGATGTTTTTGACACGCTTGTGGGCCGCAGACAAAATATCGGTGAAGAATGGAATAATTGCGCCGCCTTCATCAGACAACAGCTGCTGTGCCTGCTGATAGACGGCTTTCCGTTGTGCATAGTCCAACTGTTGCCGTGCCTGATCGAGTAATCCGTCAAAGGTTGGATTGCTCCAGAAGGTTTCATTCCAGGTCGCCCCCGAACGATAGACTTCGTTGAGCACCTGATCGGCAGTACGCTCCCCCCACGATGAGCAACAGAACGGCTTTTGCATCCAAATGTCATTCCAATACCCGTCTGCGGCTTCTTGTTGAATGTTGACGGTGATGCCAGCTTCTGCGGCCATTTCTTTGTAGAGTACGGTCATCGGAATCATGTTGACATCAATGTCCGACGTATACAGCGTCACTTCGAGCCCGTTGGCAAACCCGGCCTCTGCGAGTAGTGCTTTGGCTTTGGCGAGATCACGAGGGCGCGGTACATCTTGATAGTACTGGTCACCGGACCAGACTGGATGATCTCCAGCAACTTTCCCATAGCCACGGAGCACCGATTTGACCATGGCATCACGATCAATCACCAATTTCATAGCCGTACGTACACGCACATCATCAAACGGGGCAACCGTCGTATTCATCACAAAGACTGGCCAACTCCCAGATGGGAGATTAATTAATACATAGTCTGGTTTTTGCTGAATCAGTGCCACGCTATCGGGACTCGTAGCCTCTAAATAGTCGACTTGATCGGCGAGTAGCGCAGAAATACGGCCCTGCGCATCAGCGATGCCCACAATGTCGACTTGGGCCACACCAGGTGCTCCATCCCAATAGGTGGGGTTTGCGACGACGGTCGTCACACCTTCTGGTGCGAATTGCTTGAGGCTAAAGGGGCCAGTGCCTACACCCGTGGTATTGATAGCCTCGCCGATTCCATCTGGGATGATGTACATGGAATAATGCAACAACAAGAGTGGGAAATCAGCGTGGGGTTGATTGAGTGGGAAGACCACCGTATGGTCATCGGGAGCCTTGACTTCGGCGGTCTTGATAAGCGCCAATACGGCGGCTCCCGGCGATTCGAGCTTGGGATTCATCACATTGTTGAGGGTATACAGCACATCTTTGGCGGTAAACGGTGCGCCATTGTGAAAGGTCACATTTTTGCGCAACGTGAACGTCCATTCCGTGGCCGCTTCGTTGGCTTGCCAAGATTCCGCTAATTCTGGTTTTAATTGACCAGTTTCATCCATACGGACGAGGCGATTGTACAACAACTCGATAGTCGGGAAAAAACGTACTGGTGACGCGGGATCTAATACCTCTTTCCCGGCCCATTCCAAGGTGTGCACCAAGCGCAATGTGCCCGTACTCTTCTTATTTGCGTCCACATTATTCTGTGCGACTGGAACGGCACTACCGCAGGCGGTGTAGAGTCCTGCGACACCCAGTGTCGCTGCCAGACGCAAAAACTGCCGTCGATTCTGGATTGGCATATGCTTTCCTCTCTTGACGATTGATTTTACTTCCCACAGATGTACACTACACTATCTGTATTAAATACACATGTAGGTCTTGTAAAATCATCTAGACGGATATGGATAATACAGATTGTATCTTCGATACCTATACCAATGTACCAGTATGTACGGTGTGCGCCTTGTCTCACCTACGACAAACCCACCGTATTCCCCTGTGCGTCGATGTCGATGCGCTCGGCACCCGGGTGCGTAGGCAGGCCGGGCATGGTGCGCATATCACCCGCCAGCGGGTAGATGAATCCCGCCCCGGCCGCCAAACGCACTTCGCGGATGGGGAAGGCGTAGTCTTTGGGGGCGCCGATTTTGCTGGCGTCGTGGCTGAGCGAATACTGCGTTTTGGCCATACAGATGGGGAGATTGCCGTAGCCCAGCTGGGTGTATTTCTCGAGTTGTTTGCGTGCCTCGCTACTGTATTCCACGCTACTGGCGCCATAGATGGTGGTGGCCAAGGTCTCGATTTTTTTCTCGAGCGACCACGCCAAATCGTACAAATAGCGGAACGCCCCCGGCTGACCACAGGCCTGCTCCACCGCCGCCGCCAGCTCCTGCCCGCCGTCACCACCGGCCGCAAAGACGTTGCTTTCGACGGTGGCAAATGCCCCGGCGGCCTGGGCGATTTCTTTGACGACGGCAATTTCTTCGGCATGATCGCTGGGGAAGCGGTTGAGCGCAACCACTACTGGCCGCCCATATATGGCCGCATTGGCGATTTGGGCGCGCAAATTACTACATCCGGCCAGCACATCGTCAGCATTGGCGACGAGCAACCCGGGGTCGAGCGGCTTGCCGGCGACAATTTTGTAGCGCCCGCTATGCGCCTTGAGCGCGCGGATCGTGCAGACTAGCACGACGGCATCGGGGGTAACTCCCGAGACGCGGCTTTTGATGTGCACGAACTTCTCAAAACCGATGTCAGCACCGAATCCACTCTCCGTCACCACATAATCAGCCCGCGACAAGGCGACGCGGTCGGCCATCACCGACGAATTGCCGTGGGCGATATTGGCGAACGGGCCGCAGTGCACCAGCGCCGGCGAGTTTTCTAGGGTCTGGAGCAAATTGGGCTTGAGCGCTTCGCGGAGCAGCACCGTCATGGCGCCGGCCGCCTTGAGATCCTCGGCGGTGACGGGGGTGCCGTCTTTGCGTTGACCGATGACCATGCGCCCAAGCCTAGCCCGCAAATCGTGGATATCGCTGGCGAGCGACAAGACGGCCATCACCTCGGAGGCCACAGTAATGTCGAATCCGACTTGGCGCGGTGGACCGTCGCCTTTGGCCCCCAAGCCAACTACCACGTTGCGCAGGGCGCGGTCGCTGATGTCGAGTACGCGCGGCCAGCGTATCGAATACGGATCAATGTCAAGTTTGTTGCCGTGATGCAGGTGATTATCAATCATCGCCGCCAGCAAGTTGTGGGCGGCGCCAATCGCATGAATATCGCCGGTCAGATGCAGATTAAATTGCTCCATGGGCACCACTTGGCTGTAGCCACCGCCGGCTGCGCCGCCCTTGATGCCGAATGTGGGACCCATTGAAGGTTGCCGGATGGCTACCACTGCCCGATGCCCACGTTTGGCCAACGCTTGACCGAGTCCAATAGTTGTGGTGGTTTTGCCCTCGCCGAGAGGGGTAGGTGTAATGGCGGTGACGACCACGTAGCGCGCTGTCCGCGGACCATGAATGGCGGCGGTGTCGATTTTGGCCATATGCCGACCATACGGCTCAATATACTGCTCTTCGATGCCGAGGTGTGAGGCTATCTGCCCGATTGGGTGTAATGTGGCTGCCTGCGCAATATCAAGATCTGATCGCATCGCTCATCCTCCCTGAATCCATCTTGTGAGTATCATAGCAAAACACCGGGTGCGATGAAGTCTCAAGCCCCAATGGTGCGAACGCGGTGTGTGACGCATATCCCAAAGAAAAACCGCTGCACTGGAGTATGGCCGATGCAGCGGAGGTCGAAAACGCTTTAGACGCCGGCACCATCTTGGCCGTCAGCAGTGCGCCAGGCATGGGCCATGCGTGGTGTATTGAAAGCCCAGCCGACGCGCCCATGGCGATCCGCCAGAATACAACCGGCGATGCCTTTGGCGCGATTGGCCAAGTGCTCGATGGCCTTGGTGGCGGCATCTTGCGGGTGAATGTCATCGTGCAAGTTATCGACGGCGGTTTTGGCGAGCAGTACGCGCATAATAGACTCACCCCAGCCGGTGGTCGAACAGCCGCCGAGCTCGTTCATGGCGTAGAGACCACCACCGAGAATCGGGGCATCGCCGACACGACCGACCATTTTGTAGCCGGTGCCGCCGGTTGAGGTGCCGGCCACAATCCAACCGTTGCTGTCAACGGCCACACACCCGACCGTGTCACCGGGGCGGTGCGGGTAGCCGCCGGCACTTAATTGTGCGTCGCGTTCGCCCGGAGGTGGCGTTGATGCGTGGTCTTTGCTGGTGTCGTAGGTTGATTTGATTTGCTCGTAGATCTTGAATTCGCGCTCAACAATCAACTCCTCGGGGTCACAAAACGCCATACCGCGCTCTTTGGCAAAGCGCTCGGCGCCTTCGGCGACCAACATACCGGCTGGGCTATTGAGGACGTGACGGGCCAGTGTGATTGGGTTGCGGATACGGCGCACGCCGGCCACTGAGCCATAATACAGATTGTCGCCGTCCATGATGGCAGCGTCAAGCTCGACATAGCCACTACGGTTGAGCACTGAGCCGACGCCCGCATCAAAAATCGGTGCATCCTCAAGAATGCGCACGGCGGCCTCAACGGCATCCATGGCGCTGCCGCCATTGGCCAGAATCTGCCAGCCGGCATCACGGGCGGCGCGGCACCCGGCACGATGCTCTTCGACTTGGTCGTCGGGGATGGCCCATGCGCCACCGTGGACAATGATTGCAATCGACATGCTGTGTCCTTGTGTTATGTGTCAAAATGAGTGATATCTGTATTATAGCGATGAAGAGGATTGTGTGTCAGTACACTCTCGCGAATTTGCCACGATGAGCCAGCGCGCGCAACTCGCCGTATTGCGCCCAATTGCCGATCGCGCGAGCCGCGCATTTGGCGTGAATCCTGTATCGTTGCGCTGTATCAACCATGGATTTAATACGACGTATGCGGTGACTGATACAACAGGGGCTAAGTACGCTCTGCGCCTCAACACGCATTCGCTCCGCGACTGTGCAGGTCTCTATGCCGAACAGCAATGGATCTCGGCACTTGCCCAAACGACCAATGTGGTGGTGCCAACGCAGTTATACACGGATGCGGGTGAGCCGTTTGTCGAGCTGCCGTTTGCGCCGATGCACAAAACACTCGTCGCCACCATGGCGCGCTGGTTGCCTGGTCGTATCGTCGGCGCTCGACCGTCGCGTCACCAAGTGCGCCACATCGGCGCGACGATGGCGCATCTGCATCGCCATAGTGCCCAGTGGCGCCCCACAGCCGATGCCCAGTTCCCGCTTGTCAATCAACCATTGATGAACAGCGAGGATCATTTGTCAGGTGTTGCGGCGCACCATATCTCAACAGAGATGCGTGCCTTGCTTGATACGGTGCGCCCCCGCGTTGCGCAAGTGTATGCTGCGCTCAATGCACATACCGCGGTGCAACCCATCCACGGGGATATGCATATTTACAACGTGATGTGGCATAACAATAATCTTGCAGTCTTTGATTTTGATGATGCCGGTCTTGGGTTACCGATTCAGGATGTGGCAATTACCTTGTACTATGTACGCGATATTCCGTATGCAGAAGACGAGTTGTGGGCTGGCTATCACAGCGTGAATCCCCAACTAACGGTTGCGCCTGAGGTTCTTGAAACGCTGTTGATTGGCCGTGGTATTTTGCTACTCAACGACCTCTTGGTCTTAACAAACCCGGCGGAAGCTGAATTTATTCCAGAGTACCTGCGCCGCATGCAATTACGTCTGCAATACTTCGTTGATACGGGCGGATTTGCGCTCCTAAAATAAGCCTGAAGCGCAGAGTATGGCGAATTGTTTGCTTGTATACTACACACACATCTTTTGAGACCCATAACGCAACGGGAAGCATGTAGGTATGCAAGACATCATCAAACTAGCCCGCTTCGTGCGGCCGTATTGGCGTCCCGCCGTGGCTGCGTTTATCCTCCTGACCACGCTGGTCTTCTTGGATTTGGCCATCCCCCGCTTGATCCAACGCATCATCGACGAAGGTATCGCCAAGCAAAACCAAGACGTCGTGATTGAGACCGGTCTGTTGATGGTCGGCATCTCGCTGTTGAGTGTGCTGGTCGCTGTGGGCAACAACTTCACGTCGATTCAAGTCGGCGAGGGGGTGGCGCGCGATTTGCGTCTGGCCCTTTTCAAAAAAATACAGTCGCTGTCGTTTAGTAATCTCGATCAGTTGCGCACCGGGCAGCTCTTGGTGCGCTTGACGAGCGATACGGCAGCAGTGCAACGCTACTTTCAAATCAATCTGCGCATCGGCACCCGGGCGCCGATGTTGATGATTGGTAGCATCATCTTGATGTTTAGCACCAGTTTCAATCTGGCCATGGCCCTCTTGCCGCTCTTGCTGATTACCTCGGTGATTATCGTGGTGTTTGTGATGCGCACTGAGCCACTCTACCGCATGGTGCAACAAAAGCTCGACGTGCTCAATACCGTCCTCCAAGAGAACGTCGCCGGTGCGCGGCTGATCAAAGCCTTTGTGCGCGGTGACGCCCAAGCCAAACGCTTTTTGGCGAGCAACAACGATTTTGCCTCGAACTCAATCGAAGTCATGCAGTTCATGGCCTTGATGATGCCGGTATTGACCATGTGCGTCAACATCGGCATGGTGGTGGTGATTTGGTGGGGCGGCTTGCACGTCGCCGAGGGCGACATGACGGTCGGCCAAATCGTGGCCTTCACCAATTACCTGCTGACCACCATGACGCCGCTGGTGATGATGACGATGCTCTCCAACACCTGGGCCAGCGGCGTCGCCTCGGCCACACGCGTCAACGAGGTGCTCGACGTCGAGCCAGCCGTCAAAGAACACACCGACCCCATCCGCTTGACGACACCCATCACGGGGCGTGTCGTGTTCGAGCAGGTGCGCATTTTCTACAACCCGCATCTGCCTGACCCGGTGCTTGACGACATCAATCTGGTCATCGAACCAGGGCAGACGGTGGCCGTGCTCGGCGCCACGGGCGCCGGCAAGAGCTCGTTGATTAATCTGGTGCCACGATTCTACGACGTAAGTAGCGGTCGAGTCTTGATTGATGGCATGGACGTGCGACATATCGAGCATGGCTCGTTGATGCAGCAGATTGCGATTGTGCCCCAAGAGACGATTTTGTTCTCGGGTAGTGTACGCGACAACATCCGCTACGGCGCCCCACATGCTGACGAGGCCGAGGTGATTGCGGCGGCACAGGCCGCACAGGCGCATGACTTCATCGTGATGCTCCCGAGCGGCTACGACACGCATATCGAGGAGCGCGGCGTCAATTTGTCGGGTGGCCAAAAGCAACGCATCGCTATTGCCCGCGCGTTGCTGACCAAACCACGGATTTTGATTCTCGACGACAGCACTAGCGCTGTTGATGTTGAGACCGAGACCAAGATTCAACACGCACTCGAGGCGATGGGTACGGCACACACGACGTTGGTGGTGGCGCAACGCATCAGCACGGTGCTCAACGCCGATTCGATTGCGGTGCTCGATCACGGCCGGATTGTCGCCCAGGGCACGCATCGCGAGTTGATGCAACACAGTCCGATTTATCAAGAGATCTATGCCAGTCAACTCGGCGATGGCGTCGTGCAAACCATCGAACACGATGCGGAATGAGATAGGATACCGACATGACATCATCGAATCCTCGTGAGAATCATACCGGCGCGCGCGCCAGCATGGGTGGGCGCCACCCAATGGCGATTGGGCGCATCGAAAAGGCCCAAGATACGCGTCAAGCACTTGCCCGCCTCGTGGCCTACCTCACCCCGTTCCGCACAGGCATCATGATTGTGCTGGTATTTGTGGTGATTTACACAGCGCTCGGCTTGCTATCGCCGTATCTCATCGGCGTAGCGATTGATCAATATATCGTGCCGATGCGCACGGCCGATCTCCCCGGTATCGCTGTGCTGATGCTCGGCGTTTATTTGGTCAACAACTTGTTTCAGGCATTGGCCGGGCGCACCATGGCCAATGTGTCACAACGAGCGTTACAGAAGCTCCGGCAAGACTTGTTTAGCCACCTGCAAACTCTGCCGATGCAGTTTTTTGATCGCAACCCGGCCGGACAACTGATGAGCCGACTGACCAACGACATTGACGCCATCAATCAAGCGGTGTCGCAAAACGTGACAGCGCTGGTCGCGAGTGTGCTGTCGTTAGTGGGGATTTTGATTGCGATGGTCACCCTCGACGTGTGGTTGGCACTGGCGTCGTTGGTGGTGGTACCGATTATGTTTTGGTTTACGCAGTTTGTGGCCACCTACACACGACGTGGCTTCCGCGAGCTCCAGCGGAGCATGGGCGAACTCAACGCGGTGATGGAAGAGGCGATTAGTGGGCAAAAGGTGGTCAAGGCGTTTGGGCGCAACGAATCGGTGTTGCAGGCCTTTCGGCAACACAACCAGGCAACGTATGCGGCCGGAGTCACCGCCAACAACTATGCGTTGTTGTTGATGCCCCTCACCAGCGTTTTGGGGAATTTTTTCATCATTGTCCTGGCCGCCTTTGGCGGTTGGCTGGCGTTGCGCGACCTCGTCACCGTGGGCGTGATTGCCACGTTTATCATTTATGCGCAAAACTTCATCAGTCCGCTCCGCCAACTAGCCAACATGTACAACGCCATCCAAGGAGCACTGGCTGGCGCCGAGCGTGTCTTCGAGATTCTCGACACGGCGCCCGAAATCGACACGGCGCCAGCGAGCGAGGCACCGACCGCGCTCCAAGGGCTGGTCGAATTTACCGACGTTGATTTTGCGTATGACGCTGGCACGCCGATAATCACGCAGATGTCGTTGACGGCCAAACCAGGCGAGATGTTTGCGTTGGTGGGACCCACGGGGGCCGGCAAAACCACGATTATCAACTTACTCAGTCGTTTTTATGAAATCAACGCGGGGCGCATCACGATTGACGGCGTGGATATTCAGGCCATCCCCAAAGACAATTTGCGCACCCAACTCGGTCTCGTGTTGCAGGACACCTTTTTGTTTGCGGACAGCGTGATGGCAAACATCCGCTTTGGGCGGCTCGATGCCAGCGATGCAGATTGCATGCGCGCGGCCGAGATGGCGGAGGCAGACACGTTTATTCGCCAACTGCCCCAGGGGTACCAGACGCAACTATCGGAGCGGGCGAGCAATCTGAGTCAGGGGCAACGCCAACTTTTGGCGATTGCGCGCGTGATTTTGGCAGATCCACGCATTCTCATCCTCGACGAAGCCACTAGTAGCATTGATACGCGCACCGAAATCCGCATTCAACGGGCATTGTTGCGCCTGATGGCGGGGCGTACCAGCTTCGTCATTGCGCATCGCCTGAGCACCATCCGTGATGCACATCAGGTACTGGTCATCGCAGGCGGTGCGATTGTGGAGCAAGGGAGTCATGCGGAGCTGTTGGCACAACAAGGACTCTACTTCCAACTCTACACCAGTCAATTCAAAGGGCAGTCGATTTGACCGCTTGGCGCAACGGAACACACGACGTGGAATAGGATGTATAATTCAGGCATACCCCCCTCGTATCAACGCAACAAACCCGGTTTGGTTTTTGAATTTCTCGGGGCTTGGTCGAAGCAGAAGCTACCAGACCAGCCATCATAGGAGAATGAACCATGGCACGTTGTCTGCGTTTCTTCGTCGTGGCGTGGCTCTGTGTGGCCTGCAATCAACCCAACACCACACAACCCTCAATGTCCACTGCCAGCCCTACGGTCGATCATGCGATCACCGCCACCCCTGTTGTTGCTGTTGTACCACCGCCCGCTGATGCGCTCACCACGTTGGCGGCACAATCGACAGTTCCTGTTAGTGTTACGTACCACGACGAGTTGCCGGCCTCGATTCACATGCGGGTAGCAGTGTCTGGTGCTGACGCACGTGCCCAAGCAGAGCGTTTTTTACAGGAACACGCACAACTCTTCCCGATGCACTCAGACGCTCAATTGCGCGTGAGGAGCAGTTATGTCAGCGACATCGGCACAGTCGTCCACTTGCAACAGTACGTGACCGACATCCCCGTCTATGGGGGTGAACTACACGTGCTCGTCAGCGATGGGTTCGCACACAGCCTGATGGCGAATCTGGCGGTTACCGTCAATCGACCACGTGCGGCCAGCACGCCCAACCTCAGCGCTCCCGATGCACAACGTATTGCGCAGGCCGCAGTGGCGGATGCTAGGGTGCTGATGCCACCACAATTGGTGTGGGTTGATACACCCGGTGTTGCTGCTGATACACCATTGCAACTCGGCTGGTTGGTCACCAGTGATGCTCCAGCAACCGCAGTACTAGTGGATGCACATCGTGGCACTATCATCGAACAATGGTCATTGACAGCCGGAGATGCTGATTGGCGTGCCGACTACGACCTCGATCTCGAAGATGGCAACGGCGAAACTGGCTTTGAAACCGACTGTTGGTGGGACACCACCGCCGATGATCAACTTGCCGACGAAGACGGGTTCGATGAATTCGTTTACGGGCAGAGCGACGATACTAACGCATTTGCACACATTGGTACCGTGTATCAGTGGTACCACGACCAGTACGGCCAGCACTCATGGGACAACGACGACGCCGAGGTGGCCGTGTATGTCAACACGAAAGTCATCGGGCAACCGTCACGTTGGATTGGGGGGACGTGTAACATCATCGAATTTGAACCTAAAGAGGTTACGTTGATGGCCATGACCCATGAATATACCCACGGAGTCATGCATGCCCTCGGCAAATCGGGGAGCGGTGCAGAGGCACGTGCACTGCGTGAGGCTTTCGCAGATTTGATGGCAGCGTCATTGGCAGCGAAACAGAACGAAGCGACACCGTATCTACGAAAGACGGGCACCGGCCAAGTATTCCGCAATCTCTGGCAACCGAACAACGGTGATTATCGACACATGGATGAGTACAAATCTCAGTCGAGTATCTACCAAAACATGACGATATTTACGCGCGGAGCGCTCTTGTTTGCGGAAGGGAACATGGACAATTGCCCGTCCAAGGCGACCTGTGACCCCGATGCCACATCTAGCTCTCTCATCAAAGTGCCCGCTGCACTGGCACTCGCATATGCACGGATTGGCAAGATGACGTATTATGCGCTACGCACCGTGCCCGCCAATGCAACTCTGCTCCAAGGACGCAATGCGATGGTCAATTATGCGCTCGTTGCGGCTAGCAATAACGTGGGTGGGTGGAAAAAAACCGATGTCTGTCGTCTCCGAAATTCCTTTGCCATGGTTGGACTGGGACAGCCAGATCTCAACTGTGACGGCATCGAAGACGAAGACAACGATAGCGACGGAGTCATTGACAGTCAGGATAATTGCCCCAAAATTCCCAACAACCAAAAAGATATGGACGGTGATGGAGTAGGCGACAGTTGTGACGAAGACAAAGACGGCGACGGGTTCGATGAATTCGTTTACGGGCAGAGCGGGAAGGGGGGTTTTTTACCCGATAACTGCCCTGATGTATACAACGACCAGAAGGATGCTAATTTTAATGGAATTGGTACTGCGTGTGACCCTAGCGAAGACGGAGATATGGATGATGATACGGTGCTCGATGTGAAAGATAACTGCCCGCTGAACGCGAATCCCGACCAAAAAGACAGTGACAAAGATGGCGACGGCGATGCGTGTGACCCGGATGACGACGGGGATGGCAAATCCAATGACAACGACAACTGTCCGTTTACGGCGAACAAAGGTCAGAAAGACAGCGACAACGACGGTACTGGTGATGCGTGTGACCCCTGTCCGAAGACGGATGAGGGTATTTACGGCTGGACGCCTGGCGTGCCCGAATTGGGCATTGATCCTAAACCGATTTTTCACGATCTTGACAACGATGGCACCCCAGATGCCTGTGACGATTCGGTGGATATCAGCATTATCGGCGGCCAAATCGACATCTACAAAGAACCCATCAAAGGCCTGTGGTCAAGCACATCCCCGCTCCAAGCCAACACGCTGGTGCAGATTGCCATTCAAGAATTAACTCAGCCCGCCGTGATGCGCCTGCCCACGTGTGACAATGCCCAGCCGGCGCGCATCAGGATTGTGGGCGATGCCCCAATCCGCCTGTTGAGCGCCCAAGGTATCGGTAGGCGTTATACACAGGACGCAACAGCCACGTATCTCATGATTGGTACAAGCACCAACATACAACTCACTCTCGCCAGTTACTGCGAAACCCCGTCGCCTGAACTTGATGGAGCCTGGCAACAGGTCATCAGCGCACAACAACCAACTGCCAGCGCGGTCACTGCATCAGAACCCACCACACCTGCAGTGATAGCTCCCAGTACCCCTGTGGTCGCAACTGAGACTATCGGTGTCGTGGCACCGAGCGCTACCACAACACCAATTGCCACCATTGCTACTACGGAGACACCAACCTCAACTCCCACAGTCACAGCTTCATTGACTACAACCGCTACAGTAAGCCCAACCGCCACGTGTGGTCCGCGTGATCGTTGCATCACAGCAACCGCTACGGAGACACCAAGCCCCACAGCCGTACTACCAAGTAGGGTTACCGTAACTCCGACCTGTCCACCACGGACACGATGCCCGTGATTGGTGGTTCACTATACATAGAAACCCCTCATGGAAATCATATTCTATGAGGGGTTTCATAGGAGCAGGGATTATTCACCGAGTTGTGGGCGTGGGTAATCGCTCCAGGCCAAATCTTGATCGACGGCGTGGTAGATGAGCATGGTGGCGACATGAGCATAAAGTAGGGCTGAGAAGAAGAGCCACGTGACGACGATGCCGCCAATCCAGCCAGCCCAACCGCCCAAATCGAGCGCTGGTGGCAACAGCAGGGCACAGACAAGTGGCGCAATGTAGAGCGGCAAACTGGCGATGCGCGCCTTGAAGTAGTAGCCGCGAGCCCCTTTGCGCAAGGCCTCACGCAAAGGGAATCCGGTCAGCGATCGCTCAAAACCACTGTCATCCACATAAATCAAGCGACCGACTGCCGATACACCAGTGATGAACATCACCAGCCACCAGCTACCCATGCCGCCTAAAAAGGTTGTGACGAGAATGGTTTGCGCCTCGGTGCTACCTTGGCTGAGCATCAACAAGCTTGCACAAAAGAAGACTAGCACGGCCACCATCAGCGGCATCAGGTAATACAAGAAGTCGATCAGGGCGGCGAAGAGGCCGAGTAGCCAGCGTGTACTCCAATCGATGAATGGTGGGAGCGGGCTAGCAAAACCCTTGCGGGTGTTCTCCATGTGCTCGGGAATCAGGCCGGCCGCAATCGGGTAGCCGAAGACGGTCAGCGAGCATAAGCCACCGATGCCAATCGCGTGCCACCAGTGTTTGTCGGAATGGATAGTTTTGAGGGCGTTGCGCAGAAGTTGAAACATATCCATCCTACCTGCTAAATCGCATCAACATCGGGCTCGGTCGGCGCTTGGCCGGCATTGTACTTGGCCCACAACTCGGCTTCGTGCGCCTTGGCGGCTTGACGTGCCGTGGCTACCAGCGATCCCACAAAGCTGTTAGGGTCGTCGAGGGCGCCGATACGGCGCAACCACCAGATGCCGACAACGGTGCCGGCCACAAGCCCAAAGATTAATCCGAAGAGAAAACGTCGCATAGCTCACCTCTAAAAACGAAGCCCCACAACCGCACAATGCGGCGTGGGGCTCGGTTGGTCATTACGCCTTGGTGGCGATTTCATGTTGGGCGCGGGCAATGAACTCGTCGACGTTGATGGCGCCGAGATCTTGCCCACCGCGGGTACGCACAGCCACAGCCCCGGCGGCGGCCTCGCGGTCACCGACAATCAACATATACGGGACTTTTTGCATTTGCGCATCGCGAATCTTGGCCTGCATGCGGTCACGCCCCATGTTGACCTCGACGCGCATGCCCAAGGCTGCCATCTTGGCTTGCACCTCTCGGGCGAATGCCCCGTGCTTTTCGTCCGAAATAGGAATAATCACGGCCTGCACTGGCGCCAACCAGAGCGGGAATGCACCTGCGAAGTGCTCGATAATCACGCCCAAGAAGCGCTCGGTTGAGCCGGTTACGGCGCGGTGGATGAGCACTGGCGTGTGCATCTGGCTATCCTCGCCGACATACTCGACACCCAAACGGGCTGGCTGAATGAAGTCAACTTGAATCGTTGACAACTGCCACTCGCGGCCGAGGGCATCCTTGGCCAAGAAGTCCGCCTTGGGGCCGTAGAATGCTGCCTCACCCGCTACAGCCTCATAGGCGACGCCGTTGGCGTCGAGTGCCTGCTTGAGCGCGTTGGTGGCCAACTCCCACTTGTCGTCGTCTTTGACGAACTTGCCCTCGTCACCACGAAGCGACAAGCGCACGCGGTAGTCGGTAAGGTTATAGGCGTTCAGAATCTCGGTAATCAACTTGAGACAGAGGCTGAACTCTTCTTGAATCTGGCTGGGCATACAGAAGACGTGACAGTCGTCTTGGGTGAGTGAGCGCACGCGCGTCAACCCGCTCAAGGCACCGCTATCTTCGTAGCGGTAGAGCGTGGCGAACTCGGCCATGCGCATGGGCAACTCGCGGTACGAGTGGCGCCCCATCTCTTTGAAGAGCGTCATGTGTGACGGACAATTCATCGGCTTAAGCCGGAAGACGACGTCGCCATCGACCATCGGCGGGAACATCGAGTCGCGGTAGTTGTCGTAGTGGCCTGACTTGTGGTACAGCGTCTCTTTGACCAGATGCCCGGTCCAGACGTGCTGGTAGCCGTAGCGCGTCTGTGTCTCACGCACGTATGACTCCATCAGGTAGCGCAACATCTCACCCTTGGGGGTGAAGAGCGGCAAGCCGGGACCGACATCCTCGGAGAAGTAGAAGAGCCCGAGCTCGCGGCCCAGTTTGCGGTGATCGCGGCGCTTAGCCTCTTCGATTTGGAAGAGGTAATGATCAAGCTCGGCTTTGGAGGCCCACGCCGTGGCATAGATGCGTTGGAGTTGCGGGCGCTTCTCGTCACCGCGCCAGTAGGCGCCGGCCACACTCATCAACTTGAATGCGTCAGCCGGGATTTCGCTGGTGTTGGCCACGTGTGGGCCACGGCACAAATCTTCGAACGTGTCTTGGCGGTAGGTCGATATGGTGACCATGCTGCCCTTGGCGCTCTCGCCGTATTCGTTCTGGCCGCTAGCA
>Ga0194130_10001047_pt1 | contig 46959 bp, 48 predicted proteins | sample TA2KigsurfametaG_FD_160084 | JGI IMG/M metagenome (GOLD analysis project Ga0194130, IMG submission 160084) | Freshwater microbial communities from Lake Tanganyika, Tanzania - TA2015050 Kigoma 12 surface | ecosystem: Environmental > Aquatic > Freshwater > Lake | place: Tanzania: Lake Tanganyika...
TGGTTCCTTCAACATCAACTCACAAGAAAAATGCGGAGAAGTTAATGAATTACTACTACGAGCCAGCGGTTGCAGCTGAGGTGGCAGCTTATGTGAACTACATCTGTCCAGTAGAAGCTGCTCAACCAGAGCTTGAAAAGATTGATCCTGCTTTGGGTAACTCACCATTTATATTCCCAGATGCGGCAACCTTGGCAAAGGTTAAGGTGTTTAGATCACTTTCTGCTGATGAGAGCACTAAGTTCCAAACCGCATTTGATGAAGCTATAGGCAATTAAGCACCGATAAGTCGCTGGTAATGGCGAACCATAAAGTCTCGCAGGATACTGGCGATTTAAAGTTAGATCGGGTTTCAAAACATTACGGTGATTTTTGTGCGGTTGATGATCTGTCATTAATCGTTCCAGATGGTTCATTTTTCGCACTCCTTGGACCATCTGGTTGCGGAAAAACCACAACACTTCGAATGATTGCTGGTTTAGAGGAGCCAACTGCTGGAACTATTTCAATTGGTGATACTGATATAACAACTCAAAAATCTTATCGCCGAAATGTAAATACCGTATTCCAAAATTACGCACTCTTTCCTCATCTAACCATCTTTGAAAATGTTGCTTTTGGTCTTCGCCGGCGTGGAATTAAGGATGTTAAGGCTGAGGTAGAGAGTGCGTTAAATCTAGTTGAGATGGGCCATTTAGCAGAACGCAAACCAAATCAATTATCAGGTGGTCAGCAACAGCGAATTGCAGTTGCCAGAGCAATTGTTAATCGACCTGAGGTATTACTACTTGATGAGCCACTTGGTGCACTTGATTTAAAGCTGCGCCGGCAGATGCAGATTGAGTTGAAGCGAATTCAAACAGAGGTTGGAATCACCTTTATTCATGTTACCCATGATCAGGAAGAGGCGATGACCATGGCTGACACTATTGCAGTAATGAATCAAGGCAAGATTGAGCAGATGGGTAGTGCGACAGATCTTTATGAAGCACCAAAGACTGCATTTGTGGCTAACTTCTTAGGCCAATGCAATTTAATCAAGGGCAAGATCACATCTCGGGCGGGGGATAAGGCAACTGTTACTGCTAAAGGTTTAACCTTTGAAGTGCCACTAGCTAGAGTTGCAACTAGTAATGACAGTGTATTTCTTGGGGTAAGGCCAGAAAAACTTAGATTAGATGACACAGGTGTTAACTCAATTAAGAACTGTGTAGTTACTGATCGCTCATTTGTTGGTACCTCTACCCAGTACCTAGTGCGTGCTCCTTGGGATTTAGAGCTTGTGGTATTTGAACAAAATGATGAAGGACTACATGATCTTCGAGTCGGTGACACAGTCTCACTTGAATGGGATCCAGAGCATACCTTTGCCTTAGATGGTGCCGGTGATATTAATGCTGGCGCTGATCTAGATGATGAAGAGTAAGTAATGGCATTTTTGCATGTAGTTTCTACAGGTAAGACTGCTGCCAAAAGTGGTTTAAAGAGTAGATCACTTACCCCTTACCTATTACTAGCACCAGGTTTAATCTGGCTAATTACATTTTTTATCATTCCAATATTTTCACTCGGCAGCACCTCAACCATGGTTCGGCCAGAGGGTGCTCAAATTGGTGTTTATGTGCAAGAGCTTAGATTTGCTAATTATGTTGATGCATTTTTAGCTAACCAAGATCAATACATTAGATCATTTATCTACGCTGCCCTTGCCACCCTTTTGGCATTGTTGATCGCTTATCCATTAGCGTATGCAATTGCATTTAAATCAGGTAAGTATCGAAATATTTTATTGGTGCTGGTAATTGCCCCATTTTTTACATCATTCCTATTAAGAACAATTGCTTGGACACAGATCTTGGCCGACTCTGGGCCAGTTGTTACTGCTATCAAGGTTTTACCATTTGTTGATGATTTGTTTCGAATAAATAACACCTCAACTGCAGTAGTAATTGGACTTGCTTATAACTTTCTTCCCTTTATGACCTTGCCACTATATGCCAGCCTTGAGCGAATTGATCCAAGAACTTTAGAGGCAGCAGGTGACCTATATGCAAATGGTCTAACTACCTTTCGTAAAGTTACCTTGCCACTTTCTATGCCGGGGCTAGTTGCTGGCACATTACTAACCTTTATTCCAGCAGCTGGTGATTATGTAAACGCTGCCATCTTAGGTAATCCAAGTACGAAGATGATTGGAAATGTAATTGAATCTAGATTTTTTGCTGTGGTGGATTACCCAACAGCGGCTGCACTCTCCTTTACCTTAATGGCAACAATATTGATCTTAGTAACTATTTACATACGCCGATCTGGAACAGATGAGTTGGTATGACAACTATTAATGCACCTATGCCATCTCTTAGCCACCGCGCCAGCAGGTGGTTTTCTAGAAATTTGATTCGAATCTATGCTGCCTTGGCATTTATCTATTTGTTTATTCCAGTTGCTTATACCTTTGCCTTTTCCTTTAATGATGCTGGAAAAAGTAATTTAGTTTGGCAGGGCTTTACCCTTGAGAATTGGCAAAATCCATGTGGTGCTCCTCAAGTTTGTGAGGCGGTAGTTAACTCATTACAGATCGGAATTCTTTCAACCTTACTGGCAACCATTCTTGGCACCATGATCGCCTTTGCCTTAGGTAGATATAGATTCAAAGGAAGAAAATCCACAAATCTTTTGATCTTCCTGCCGATGGCAACCCCAGAGGTTGTTCTTGGTGCATCGTTACTTGCAATGTTTTTAAATCTTCGAGTAAACCCTGGATTTTGGACAATTGTAATCTCACATGTGATGTTTTGTATTTCATTTGTGGTGGTAACGGTCAAGGCAAGAATTGCATCTTTAGATCCTCGGCTAGAGCAGGCTGCGATGGATTTATATGCAAATGAGAAAGAGACCTTTAGGTATGTGACCTTGCCGCTTGTGATGCCAGGAATAGCAGCAGCTGCACTTTTGGCCTTTTCACTTTCATTTGATGACTTTATTATTACTAATTTTAACTCTGGAGTGGTCTCAACCTTTCCGAAGTTTGTCTATGTTTCAGCTGCCCGAGGTATTCCAGCACAGGCAAATGTGATTGGTAGTGCGATGTTCTTTATTGCATTGATCATTGTTATAGTCGGACAGGTTGTGAGCCATAAGAGAAAGAAAGTATGACAAACATCGGCAATATGTATGGACCTGATTTCACCTTTCTTGGTAATTAAGAAAAGGTTTGATATTTAGTTGTTATACCCGCACATATTGGGGCTATGTGCAGATCTAAAATCTAGCATGGGGGACTGACAAGACTCATAGGTGAACCATTGCTGTAAGAAATAAACGACAATATGCTTTGGTTGTGGTTTATAGGCTAGTAGTCCTTCTTATTGCCTCAGCATTATCGCTGTCCAGTATCCCTGCAAATGCCATGGAGAATGGTTTTGATGCACCACCAGAAGGGCGCACTGTATCTATCTCAGCAGAGCCTATGGGAATGGTTTGTACAGGCTTTATGTATACAGAACGGATAGTTCTAACCGCAGGTCATTGCTTATTTAACGGCAAAACAAAAGAAAAACATTCAAATAGTAAGATTGGTTTACCTCACGACGTATTTTCTAGAGACTCAAAAAAAATTTCTGTAACTAAAAGTATAAGTTCTCCAAAATGGGCTTGGAGTGATGATCAGAATTTTAACCCTTCTGGTGAATTTGGTATTTATATCCTGAGTGAACCTATTCCTGTGAAAGGAAAAGTTTCCATAGCAAGCAGAGAAAAAGTAAGTAGTTATTTGTCTCAAGGTATTTTGATAAGTAATGTTGCCTATGGAAAACAAACACCAGAACAAGATTTGAGTGGTTATCCAACTAGGGCTCCGAAATATGCCCAGTTTCCTCTAGTACCTATTGAAACCGTGAATCAATTTCTTGAAGGTGTTTGGAAATTTGAGGGTAAGCGAAAAAATTACCATATGACTATTCACGTACTTCAGTTACCAAATGGACCTAGTACATGTGGAGGAGACTCAGGATCTCCATTTTATGTAAAAGAAGGTGATGAATATTTTTATCTTGGCCCGCTTTCAAATGGAATAGGTGGAATTCCAAACTGCAGTGGAAAACCTTGGCAAGATAAGTTGATGTATATGGGGGCTGTAGCAGCATATGACTATTTAGACCTCATAGCAGAAGCAGAAAAATATGTTGCAGATAATCCATACGTTGAACCAAAGACCAATAACGCGGGATTCAACAATAAAACCACGATAACTTGTGTTAAGGGTAAAACAATTAAAAAAGTAACTGGTTTAACTCCTAAATGTCCAAAGGGGTTTAAGAAAAAGTAGCGTACCTACCACCAGTGAAATAACTCAGATACACTCCATATATGACTTACATCGGCAATATGTATGGGCCTGATTTCACCTTTCTGGGTATTCCAAGATGTGATTTAGATAAGCCGGAGAGCTATAAGGGTGCTGATGTAATCATTGTTGGAGCACCAATTGATAGTGGAACCTCACATCGATCCGGGGCGAAGATGGGACCACAAGCTATTCGCATGGGTGATTACCTTCCCCATGATGGCTCAAGGCCACACCTTGCAATGCGAGTTGATCCACTGCAAAAGTTAAAGATTTTTGATGCTGGAGATTTATTAATGCCAGGTGGGGATTTAGTTAACTCACTAAAAGTACTAGATAAAGCAACAGAGAAGATTTCAAAAGCTGGAGCTATTGCTGTTGTTTTAGGAGGAGATCACTCAATTGCCTCGGCTGATGTGGCAGGAATTGCAAATCATTTAGGTAAGGGCAAAGTTTCAATGATTCATTTTGATGCCCACGCTGATACGGGTGAGGTTCAAAATGGTGCACTAATTGGCCATGGCACGCCGATGCGTAGATTGATTGAATCAGGATCTGTTCGTGGTGATCGCTTTTTGCAATTAGGTCTTCGCGGATATTGGCCAGATGATGCCACTTTAAAGTGGATGGCAGGAAAGGCAATGAAATCCTATGAGATGACTGAGATTCATCATCGTGGCATGAAGGCTGTGCTTGATGAATCCTTTTCAATTCTCACCGATGGCTGTGATGGTGTCTTTTTATCTGTTGATATTGATGTGGTTGATCCTGGTATGGCACCAGGAACGGGCACACCAGAGCCTGGGGGAATGACTAGCAGAGAGTTGCTAGAGGCAGTTAGAAGAATTTGTTTTGAGTTACCAATTGTTGGTTTGGATGTAGTTGAGGTGGCACCTGCCTATGACAGCAGCGATATAACCGCTATCTTGGCAAATCGGGTGGTACTTGAGGCACTAAGTGCGATTGCACTTAAGAAATCAGGTGGTACTTACTCTGCAACTAGAAATTTACTTGATCGGTAACTAAGCAGTAATTGAGGCTAGCGCCTCATCTAAAACAGCTAGACCATCACGAAGTAGATCCTCTTCAATTACAAGAGGTGGTAGCAATCTAATTACGTTGGCATATGTGCCTGCAGAAAGTATTAGCACACCTTTGCTGATGCAGTACTTAATTGCAGCTGTTAATGCTTCAGGGTTTGGCTCAGTAGTTCCAGGCTTAACCAATTCAATAGCTTGCATAGCGCCTCTGCCTCTTACCTCGCCAATGATTGGGTACTTCTTCATCATTGCAGTAAGAGCTTGGTGCATAATCTCACCAATTTTCTTTGCACGAGCAACTAAATTATCTTGCTCAATAACTTCAATCGCGCCAAGAGCTGCAGCACATGCAACTGGATTTCCACCGTATGTGCCACCTAAGCCTGATAGGTGAATTGAATCCATAATCTCAGCACGCCCGGTAACACCGGCAAGTGGCATGCCAGCAGCTATTCCCTTGGCGGTGACGATCAAATCTGGAATTACAGATTCATCTTCACAGGCAAACATATCTCCAGTTCGAGCAAATCCAGTTTGAACCTCATCTGCCACAAAGACAATTCCATTGTCTTTACAGAATTTGGCAAGTCCAGGTAGAAAGCCTTTACACGGAACAACAAATCCACCTTCACCAAGAATTGGTTCTATCACAATGCAAGCAACATTACTGGCGCCAATTTCTTTCTCAATTTTATGAGTCACCATGGATAAGACAGCACTTTCACAAGGCTTGGCACATGCATCGCATCGATATGGATATGCCATCGGCATTCTGTATACCTCTGGAGCAAAGGGCCCAAATCCATCCTTGTATGGCATATTTTTTGCAGTCATTGCCATGGTCAGATTTGTTCGGCCGTGGTAGCCATGTTCAAAAACAACAACGGCGGATCGCTTGGTAAATTTGCGGGCAATCTTTACCGCATTTTCAATCGCTTCAGCACCTGAGTTGAAAAGAGCGGATTTCTTTTTATGAGTACCAGGGGTTAATCGATTTAATGCTTCGCAAACCTCAACATAACCGGTGTATGGAACAACCATAAAGCAGGTATGGCTAAATGCATCGATCTGAGTTTTTACCTTGTCGGCAACTCTATTTTGTGAGTGACCAACATTTAATACTGCAATTCCGGCGCCTAAATCTAAGATTGAGTTGCCATCAACATCAACAATAATTGCACCTTGTGCATGATCAATAAATACTGGAAAGGCGGTACCAAGGGAGGCAGAGACTGCTTCCCCTCTTCGCTTGATTAACTCAGCAGATTTAGGTCCTGGAATAGCAGTGACCAGATTTCGCTTTTGTAATACCTGCTTCTTAGCCTCTGAGTACATGCGTAAATACTATCTGACAGATCTTAAACTTGGCACAGTTAAGATACTCACATGCGTGATGTGGTGGTTTTAGGTTCAACTGGATCTATTGGGGTCCAAGCTCTAGAGATTGTGGCCGCCCATCCAAATAAGTTTCGCTTGGTTGGCTTAAGTGGCGGTAGAAAAAATCCGCAATTATTGATGGAGCAGGCAAAAAAGTTTAATGTGCCAATTGTTGGTTCAATGGCACCAGCACCTGCCACAACTGGGGTTGAGGTTATCGATGGGGATAACTCATCAGTTGAGATAGCAGCATTACCTTGCGATATTGTCTTAAATGGCATCACCGGCTCAATTGGTTTAGGGCCAACTCTTTCGGCACTTGGTGTGGGCAACAAGGTTGCCCTTGCAAATAAAGAGTCGCTAGTAGCTGGTGGTGATTTAGTGATGAAGTTTGGCGCAGATCAGATTATTCCAGTGGACTCAGAGCACTCAGCAATTTATCAAGCATTACTTGCTGGCAAGAAAGCTGATGTTAAGAAATTGATCTTAACTGCAAGTGGTGGACCATTTAGGCAAAGAGCAGATCTTTCTGAGGTTACAGTTGCAGATGCCTTAAACCATCCAACCTGGTCGATGGGGGAGGTAGTGACAATAAACTCTGCCACCTTATTAAATAAAGGTTTAGAGATTATTGAGGCGCATTATTTGTTTGGTCTTTCCTATGAAGCTATTGAGGCGGTAATTCATCCACAATCTGTTGTTCACTCACTAGTTGAGTACATAGATGGCTCAACTATTGCTCAAGCATCACCGCCAAATATGAAGGGACCAATTGCTTACGCACTCTCTTATCCCGATCGAATCAACAAGGCAACTGCTGCAATTGATTGGAGTAAATCTCAAAACTGGCAGTTTATGCCAATTGATAATGAGAGGTATCCAGCAGTTGAGTTAGCAAAAAGATGTGGTCAATTGGGCTCAGGATTACCCGCTGCATACAACGCCGCTAATGAGGTGGCGGTCGCTGCATTTTTAGCAGGTCAGGTTAAATTCACAGCGATAATTGATATTGTGGAATCTGTTGTTCAATCATTTGGCAGTAACACTCCAACTACAATTAGAGATATCTCCGATGTCAGTGGGATAGAGCAAGGTGCGCGTAGTAAAGCAAGTGAAGTGATTAAGGAGATCGCTTAAATGATGATCATTGGAATTATTGCATTTGCGGTAGCGCTTTTGTTATCGGTAATGATCCATGAGGCCGGGCATTATCTAACTGCTAAAAAATTTGGTATGAAGGTTACGGAGTTTTTCTTAGGTTTTGGTCAAAAGATTTGGTCATTTACTAAAGGTGAGACTGAGTTTGGTTTAAAGGCAATCCCAGCAGGTGGTTACTGCAAAATAGTGGGCATGACTCCGCGCGAGGAGTTATCACCAGCTGATGCTGATCGTGCCTTTATTAAAGCCACAGTTGGCCAAAGATTAATTGTCTTAGGGGCTGGCTCATTTCTTCACTTTGTTTTAGGTTTTATATTGCTAGCTTTCCTATTTTCAACAGTGGGAATTACATCCCTTACCAACAAGGTTGAGCGAGTTAGTGAGTGCATTCCACAGAGCTCAACTGAGGTTTGCTCGCCTCAATCTGTGCCATCACCAGCAAAGATTGTTGGAATTAAGGCTGGGGATAAAATCGTTAAGGTAGATGGCATCTCATACAGTGAATGGTCTGAGGTGGTAACTGTAATTAGATCCTCAGCTGGCAAACAGTTAAATATTACTCTTGACCGAAATGGTACTTTGATTGATTTGTTAATTACCCCAGCTAGCCGCCAGTTAGATGGCAAAACAATTGGTGTACTTGGTGTAGTAAATGAGATTGGCACAATTACCTATGGGCCAATTACGGCAACCACTAAAGCAGCAAGTTTTACTGGTGAAATATTGCAAAATAGCGTAAGCGCACTTATTTCACTGCCAAGTAAGATTCCAGATTTAATTAATCAAACCTTTGGAAATGAGGAGCGAGATCCAGAAGGGTTGGTCGGCGTAGTAGGTGTAGCTAGGGTAAGTGGTGAGACCGCTGAAACAAAAGCCTTAACCACCCGAGAAAAGATCGCCACATTTATTTTGATTATTGCCTCATTAAATATATTTGTCGGCATGTTTAACTTACTTCCACTTTTGCCATTAGATGGTGGACATATGGCGGTAGCGATAGCTGATGGCTTTAGAAATACTCGGGCTAGGGCAAAGGGTCTAGCCAAGCCAGCACCATTTGATGTCGAACGTCTAACACCAATTACCATGGTGGTCTTTGTCGTTATGGCATCTTTATCACTTCTGCTGCTGACTGCAGATATTCTCAACCCAATTAGGTTAAATTTCTAGGTAAGGTTTGGTTATGGTAAATCTTGGAATTCCATCAGCCCCACCACCAACCCTGGCACCTCGTAGAAAGAGCAGGCAGTTAAAGGTTGGTTCAGTTTTAGTTGGTGGTGATGCACCGGTATCGGTGCAATCAATGTGTACAACACTTACCGCTGATGTTGATTCAACATTGCAACAGATTGCAGAGTTAACCGCATCAGGTTGTCAGATTGTTCGAGTTGCAGTGCCATCCCAAGATGATGCAGATGCCCTTGCTCAAATTGCTAAAAAATCTCAGATTCCAGTAATTGCTGATATTCATTTTCAACCTAAATACATCTTTGCAGCAATTGATGCCGGTTGTGCTGCAGTTCGGGTTAACCCTGGCAATATCAAACAATTTGATGACAAGGTTAAAGAGGTAGCAAAGGCTGCTGGGGATGCTGGCATCCCAATTCGAATCGGGGTTAATGCTGGATCCCTTGATCCAAGATTGTTAGCAAAGTATGGCAAGGCAACACCGGAGGCGTTAGCAGAGTCTGCGCTTTGGGAGGCCTCTTTATTTGAGGAGCATGGTTTTCGCGACATAAAGATCTCTGTTAAACACCATGATCCGGTAACTATGGTTAAGGCTTATCGCCTATTGGCAGCAAAATGTGATTACCCATTACATCTTGGTGTTACCGAAGCTGGTCCGTTATTTCAGGGAACAATTAAATCTGCTACCGCATTTGGCATATTACTTGCAGAAGGAATTGGTGACACGATTCGTGTATCTCTATCTGCTCCACCGGTAGAGGAGGTAAAGGTTGGGATTGCAATTTTAGAATCACTTAATTTGCGCCAACGAAAGTTAGAGATTGTCTCCTGTCCTTCATGTGGCAGGGCCCAAGTAGATGTCTATACCTTGGCAGAAAAAGTTCAAGCAGGATTACAAGGAATGACAGTTCCACTTCGGGTGGCGGTAATGGGTTGTGTTGTTAATGGACCAGGTGAGGCACGAGAGGCAGATTTAGGTGTGGCCTCTGGTAATGGTAAGGGCCAAATATTTGTAAAGGGTGAGGTAATTAAAACTGTGCCGGAGGCACAGATTGTTGAGACTTTAATTGAAGAGGCGATGCGTCTTGCGCAAGAGATGGAGGCTGCTGGAGTGGCATCAGGTGAGCCATCTGTTGCGGTTCAATAGATAGGCTTTACCTATGTTAAGGATGTCCACCTTATTGTTGCGCACTTTGCGTGATGATCCAGCAGATGCTGAGGTTGCATCCCACCGGTTACTAGTTAGAGCAGGATTTGTAAGACGAGTAGCAGCTGGTATCTACTCGTGGTTACCACTTGGGTATCGCACCTATCGCAAAATTGAAAATGTTGTTAGGCAAGAGATGGATAAAGCTGGCTTTCAAGAGGTTCATTTTCCGGCGCTCCTACCAAAAGATCCTTATGAATCAACAAATCGTTGGGCTGAGTACGGTCCAGATTTATTTAGATTGCAAGATCGTAAGGGAAATGATTACTTACTAGGACCTACCCATGAGGAGATGTTTGCCTTGATGGTTAAGGGTGAGTTCTCCTCATATAAAGATCTGCCATTATCGATATATCAAATTCAAACAAAGTATCGGGATGAACCTCGACCTAGAAGTGGAATTATTAGAGGTCGTGAGTTTGTGATGAAGGATTCATATAGCTTTGATATTGATGATGCAGGGCTTGAAATTTCATATAACAAACATCGTCAGGCATATATAAATACCTTTGATCGCTTAGGCCTTAAGTACAACATTGTTTCAGCGATGAGTGGTGCAATGGGTGGATCAAAATCAGAGGAGTTCTTAGCACCATGTGCTACTGGTGAGGATACCTATGTTTTGTGTAACAGTTGTGGGTATGCCGCAAATGTAGAGGCGATGGTTACCAAGGTGGCACCATTTAAGGGTGAAAAAGTTGGGCCGATTGAAGTTTTAGATACCCCAAATACGCCAACTATTGATTCTTTAGTTCAAGTTTTGAATAAAAAGTATGGCGCAAGTATCACCGCAGGAGATACCTTAAAAAATGTTTTACTGATGGCTGATGAAAAACCAATTGCTGTTTTAGTACCAGGTGATCGTGAGGTGGATTTAAAGCGGCTGGAGGCAAATCTAGTTGGGGTTAAGGATTTGCGCTTATTTGAGGATGCAGATTTTGCAAAGCACCCAAAACTAGTTAAAGGATATGTTGGTCCACAGGATGCAAAAGCTGTTGGAATTACCTTATACGCAGATCCAAGAGTTGTTGAAGGCTCACATTGGATAACAGGTGCTAATCAAAAAGATAAGCATGCACGTTTTGTAACCTGCGGTCGTGATTTTAAAGTTGATCAGTATGTTGAGGCAGCTGAGGTAAGAGCGGGAGATAGCTGCCCAAGGTGCCAAACAGCTGTGGTGATTGATCGCGCAATTGAGATTGGCCATATATTTCAGTTAGGAAGAAAGTATGCGCAATCACTTGATCTGACAGTTTTAGATAAAGAGGGAAAACCAGTTGTGGTAACGATGGGTTCATACGGTATTGGTGTTTCTCGGGCGGTGGCAGCGATTGCTGAACAAACCCATGATGAGCTGGGCTTAAATTGGCCAGCTGAGGTTGCACCTGCTGATATTCATATTGTGGCAACTGGTAAAGAGGATCAAGTATTTGATGTGGCAGAACAAATTGCTAAGGATTTAGAAGCAAAAGGTCTTGAAGTACTCCTTGATGATCGCCGAGAGGCCTCAGCTGGAGTTAAGTTTAAGGATGCTGAGTTAATCGGTATTCAAAAAATCATTATTGTTGGTAAATCCTTAGCCGAGGGCAAGGTTGAACTTCGTGATCGTAAATCTGGTGATAAACAGGAGATTTTGTTGGCAGATATTGTTAAAACCTTAGTTAAGTAATTTATGAGTATTGAGATCGCAATATTTTTAGCGATCGCCTCCGGATTTGCTGGCTTTGTTGATGCGATGGCAGGTGGTGGGGGATTAATCCAACTCCCCGCACTTTTAGTTGGATTGCCAAATAAAGAGGTGCCGCTAATTCTGGGCACCAATAAAGTGCCATCAATATTTGGCACCATCGCAGCTGCCCGTAATTACTTTAAGAAAATTAAACCAGATATTCCTTTGACCCTAACCATGATGGCACCAGCCTTCATTGGCTCAGTTGCTGGTGCAGCCTTTACTGCATTTGTGCCAAAGGATTTTTTTAAGCCATTTATTGTTGTGTTGTTGATTTTGGTGGCCATTTATACCTGGCGCAAGCCTGAGTTAGGAATGGATGAAAATTTAAGGTACACCAAGAAAAAGCGTTTGTTGCTGGTTGCCTTAATTGGATTAGTAATCGGTTTTTATGATGGCATCTTTGGTCCTGGTACTGGAACATTTCTCGTCTTCTTTTTAGTATCAACTATTGGTTATGCTTTTTTGAGAGCTTCTGCGACTGCGAAATTAGTAAACATTTCAACCAATGCAGGTGCAATTTTAAGTTTTCAGTTAACCGGTCATATCTGGTGGCAGTTAGGTTTGTTGCTGGCATTTGCAAATGTCACCGGTGCAATTATTGGCTCACGTCTTGCAATTAAGGGTGGCTCGCCATTGGTTCGTAAAGTCTTTCTGGCAGTTGTATTTTTACTTATTGCTCGCGTTGCCTGGGATACATTTTTAAGTTAAACTTGCCAACACAACTTAATATTGAAGAAGGAAATAATGGGAAAAAAAGAAGAGATTTCAGCGGCGATCACCCCCGCACTTTCAAACCTCGGTTTTTACCTTGAGGATGTAGTAATCACTACAGCTGGCCGGCGCAGCATGATTACCGTAATAGTTGATGGCGATACACACCTGTCCTTAGATCAGGTTACGCAGGTAACCAAAGCAATTGGTGAAATTATTGAAAATATTCAAAGTTTAGGACAGACCCCCTTCACCTTGGAGGTTACCTCTCCTGGTATAGATCGGCCACTAACAAAGCCTAGACATTGGCGAAAAAACATTAACCGATTAGTAAAAGTAGTTTTGTTCGATGGTAAAGAGATTAAAGGAAGAGTTAGAGATTCAACTCAGATCTCAGCAACCATAGATGAGCAGGCAATTAATCTCTCCGATATTAAACGAGCAACCCTTGAGATTGAGTTTAAGCAGGTGGGCAAATGAGTGTTGATGTTGAAGCTCTAAAACTTCTAGCCCAAGAAAAGAAGCTGCCACTTGAGCGATTGATTAACGCCATTGAAAATGAGGTGGCAAAAAAATATGCAGAGTTGCCAGCTGCTAAACCACATGGGCGGGCGGTATTAAATAGACAAACTGGTGAGTTAGTAATTTATGTGCCGGTACTTGGCCCAGATGGTGATCGCATTGACACTATTACTGATAATCCAGCTGGCTTTGCAAAATTAGCTGATAAAACTGCACGTAAAGTAATTAAAGAGAAGATGCGACAGGCAAAAGATCTTGAGGTTGTTACTGAGTTTTCTGGAAGTGTTGGTGATGTAATTGGTGGAATTGTGCAGCAGGGTAGAGATGCTGAGGTGATCTATGTCAGCTTAGGTCGAGTTGAAGGAAAGGTGCCACCGGCTGAGCAGGTAAAGGGTGAGGTTTTCAAACATGGCGATCGTATTAAATGTTTTGTAGTAGATGTTAAGCAGGGAGAAAAAGGCCCAGAGGTAACTTTATCTAGAACTCATCCAGCATTTGTGAAGATGTTGTTTGCATTAGAGGTGCCTGAGATCAAAGATCGGGTGGTTGATATTGTTGGAATTGCTAGAGAGCCTGGTGCTAGAACAAAGTTATCAGTAAGAACTCATCGCGCAGGAGTCAGTGCTAAGGGCGCTTTAATTGGACCACAAGGAAGTAGGGCGCAAAATGTAATGAATGAGTTGAATGGTGAAAAGATTGACATTATTGATTACTCAGATGATCCTGCCGCCTATGTGGCAAATGCATTAGCGCCGGCAAAGGTGAGCTCAGTTGAGATTGTTGATTTAGCTGCAAAATCTGCCAAGGTGATTGTTCCGGATTATCAATTATCACTTGCAATTGGTAAAGATGGCCAAAATGCCAGACTTGCCGCTCGGCTAACCCAGTGGCGTATTGATATCCATCCAGATAATCCAGTCACCCAAATCAAGGCGGAAAAGGCAGAGCCGATGCCAACTATTTCACCCATTGAAGGGGCTTAGGGTAGAGTCAGCGATGTCTAGTAAAAAACTTAGGCAGCGCAGTTGTATAGCCTGCCGAAGGTTGGATACCAGAGAAGGTTTAATTCGAACAGTTTTAATCGATAATGTAGTAGTTGTCGATTTACACCAACGAATGAGTGGTCGGGGAGCCTGGCTTCACCCAAACTGCTTTGCGGTGGCAACTGAACGAAAGGCTTTTAATCACGCCTTTAAGTTTGAAGGTGAGATTAAAACCAAAGAGTTAGCAGATTACCTAAATGGATTAGGTAAATAAAAATGTATGGAGCGAGCGAGAATGACACTCTAATGAGCACCACCAGATTATGAGTAGGTCTATTTAGGCTCGCGCGTAAGTAACGCGGGGCCAGAAGAAGGAGCAGTGTGGCCAAGGTCCGCGTATATGAGTTAGCTAAAGAGTTAGGGCTGGAAAGTAAAGAGCTGCTAGCTAAGCTACAAGAGGTGGGCGAGTTTGTTCGCTCAGCATCATCAACTGTTGAGGCACCAGTGGTGCGCAAGTTGATGGATAAGTTTCCAGATTTAGTTCCAGCCGAGGCTGCGCCAAAGGTGAAAAAAGCTCCCGCGAAAAAGGCTGCGCCAAAACAAACTGTGAAGGTGGAGGATCTACCACCTGAGTTAAAAAAGATGGTTGAAGATGCCACACCAAATACACGCTCTGCTACACCACCGGCTAGAGGTGTAAACAATCCATTCACCACACCAGGTAGTAGTTCAGCAACTGGTGCAACAACAGCTAGTGGAATGCCACGTCCACCACGAGCAGGTAATAATCCATTTAGTACTGGTGGCGGTGGACCGCGTCCACCAGCTAGACCAATTAGACCTGGTGAGGCAGGCAGAACTCCTGGCAGATTAGCACCTGGCCAACGTCCACCAATGGCTGGTGCAAGACCAGGCTCTGTCCGTCCCGGATTTGCAGCGCGTCCACCTGCAAATAATCAAAGACCAAACTCTGGTGCAACAACCTCTCGTTCAACAGCTGCACCATCTGCCTATCGCGCACCATCATCACCTACTGGTTCACCATTTGGTGGCAAGGGTGGTGGCCGTCCTCCGCAAAGAGGCGGCGCAGCTGGTGCATTTGGTAAAGGTGGTAAAGGTAAAAATAAAAATCGTGGACAAAAGAGTAAAAAAGAAAGACGTGAGGATTTTGAAAATCTACCAGCACCACAACTAGGAGGTGCGGTAGTACCAAAGGGTGATGGAAAAACTGTGGTGCGCATGCGTCGCGGTGCCACCTTGATGGATTTTGCCGAGAAGATCAAAGCAGATCCAGCTGCATTAGTTTCGGCATTATTTCACCTAGGTGAGATGGTAACTGCTACACAATCAGTTGATGAGGATACTTTTACCTTACTAGGTGCAGAGCTTGGCTTTATCATCCAGATCGTAAGTCCTGAGGATGAGGACCGCGAGATACTTGAAGAGTTTGATATCAACTTGGAGCAAGAGTTATCTGAAATTGATCCAGCTGATTTGGTTGTGCGCTCGCCAATTGTGACGGTTATGGGACATGTTGATCATGGTAAAACTAGATTGTTGGATGCAATTCGATCAACTGAGGTTGTGAAATCTGAAGCAGGTGGAATTACCCAACACATTGGTGCCTATCAAATTCACCATGAACATGAGGGTGCGCAGCGTGCGATTACCTTTATTGATACCCCAGGCCATGAAGCCTTCACCGCTATGCGAGCTCGAGGAGCGAAGGTAACTGATATTGCTGTTTTGGTTGTTGCCGCCGATGACGGTGTTATGCCTCAGACTATTGAGGCATTAAATCATGCTCAAGCAGCAGATGTACCGATCGTGGTGGCAGTAAATAAGATCGATAAAGAGGGTGCTAATCCAGACAAGATTCGTCAACAGTTAACTGAATACAACCTGATCGCAGAGGAGTATGGCGGACAGACCATGTTTGTAAATGTTTCAGCTCTTTCTGGCAAAGGTATTGATGATTTGATAGCAGCAATTTTGTTAACTGCAGATGCAGCTATTGATTTGCGGGCGATTGCTGATGATATTGCTCGAGGTGTGGCAATTGAAGCAAACCTTGATAAAGGTCGAGGGCCAGTTGCAACTGTATTGGTGCAACGAGGAACTTTGTATGTGGGCGATGCAATTGTCGCTGGCGGTGCCTATGGTCGTGTTCGTGCGATGCTTGATGAGCATGGGCAAACTTTGGAGGAGGCAGGACCTTCTAGACCGGTTCAAGTTTTAGGTTTCACCTCTGTACCAGGAGCTGGTGACTCATTTATTGTCGCAGAAGATGATCGCACTGTTCGTCAGATTGCTGAAAAACGTCAGTTAGCACAGCGAAATGCTTCTTTGGCAAAGGCACGCAAGAAGGTTTCACTAGAGGATTTCTTGGAGCAATCAAAGGTTTCAACCTTGAACTTAATATTAAAGGGTGATGTATCTGGATCTGTTGAAGCCCTCGAAGATGCATTGGTTCAGTTAGATGTTGGCACTGAGGTGGATCTACGAGTTATTCATCGAGGTGTTGGTGCGATAACTAAGAATGATGTCACATTGGCATCAGCCTCTACTGCGGTGATTATCGGCTTTAACGTTAAACCAGAGCCACAAACAGCAGTCTTTGCCGAGCATGAAGGTGTTGATATCAAGTTCTATACCGTCATCTATAAAGCGATTGAGGATATTGAAGCATCACTTAAGGGACTTCTTAAGCCAGAGTTTGAAGAGGCAGTACTTGGTAATGCTGAGGTTAGAGATATCTTTAAGTCCAGCAAGTTTGGAAATATTGCGGGATGTATGGTCTTGGATGGAATTATTCGCCGAAATGCCAAGGTTCGCACAATGCGAGCTGGTGTTGTAATTGGCGAGAACTTAAGTATTGAATCATTGCGACGATTTAAGGATGATGCCACTGAGGTTCGAGAGGGATTTGAGTGCGGTATCGGCCTTGGATCATTTAAAGATCTACAAGTATCAGATGTGATTCAGGTATATGAAATTCGTGAGAAAAAGCGGGCTTAAATCATGCCAAGTAAACGTCCACTACAGGTTGCAGATCGAATTAAAGAGATAATTGCAAATGCTCTTGAATCAAGGGTTAAAGATCCAAGACTTGGCTTTGTGACAATAACTGATGTGCGTGTTACTGGAGATTTACAGCAGGCATCGATTTTTTATACCGTGTTAGGGGATACAGCCGCACATGAATCCAGTGCAGCAGCATTAAGTAGTGCAAAAGGAATGCTTAGATCTGAGGTGGGCCGTGCACTTGGATTAAGAGTCACTCCAACCTTAGAGTTTTTCTTAGATGGAATGGCTGATTCAGCTTCAGCGATGAATGATTTGATTGAACAGATGCATAAAGCAGATGCTGAACTGGAGAAATTAAGAGCAGGTGCTAAGCCTGTTGCTGAAGATCCTTATAAAAAACATAATTAAACGGTGATTTAATGGATGGCTTTTTACTGGTCAATAAAGCCGCGGCAATGACAAGTCATGATGTGGTTGCATTGGCACGCAAAAGATTAAATACCAAGAAAGTTGGCCATGCTGGAACCTTAGATCCGATGGCAACCGGAGTTTTAGTACTAGGCGTTGGCTTGGCCACCAGATTACTTTCCTACATCACCGAGGGTAAAAAATCATATGAGGCCAGTATTTTGTTGGGTAAAGCCACCCATACAGATGATAAAGATGGTGATGTAGTTTTCACTGCTGCACAAGAGGTGATAGATAAGTTAACTGAGCAAATAATTAAGAGTGAGCTCTTAAAATTTGTTGGAAAAATCAAGCAACGCCCTAGCTCAGTCTCTGCCATTAAGATTGATGGAAAATCTGCTCATGCACGAGTTCGTGCGGGAGAGCAGGTATCAATTCCTGAGCGAGATGTGACTATAGATGAGATTACTGTTAAAGAGATAAGAAGAATAGAAAAAGGTGTGGAGGTAGATATCTCTGTTACGTGTTCAACTGGCACCTACATTAGATCGATTGCGCGGGATCTAGGTGAATCATTACAGGTTGGTGGACATCTAATATCACTAAAGCGAACATTAGTTTCTCCTTTTTTACTAGATCAGTGCCAAGAGGTAGCAGATGCCAAGCTGATTCCAATTACTGAAGTGGTTGAGAAGATTTTCCCAATAAGAACTCTAGATTTATCAGAGGCCAGAGAGATCACATATGGACGCTCGATTCCTCAAAATGCAAAGCCAGGTGTAGTAGCAGCACTAGATTCGCAAGGTTCATTTATTGGATTGCTGGAGAACAAGTTACAAGGATCAGAGATAAAGGCTGCGCCGATTTTGGTTAAAGCAAGTGAGTAATTATGTTTTGTGAAACAATATAGATATGAAAAAAGTTTTGGCGGTTGGCATATTTGATGGGGTTCATGCTGGGCATCAGCAGATAATTGCCACTGCCAAGCATTTAGGCGAGGTTACTGTGGTGACATTTGATCCGCATCCCACCTTAGTTGTTGCTCCCGAGCGAACTCCCTCTGCTTTAATGTCAGTTGAAGATCGAATCCATTTTTTAAAAGCCGCTGGTGCCTTACATGTTGAGATTATTAATTTCACCAAGGAGTTTTCCACATTATCACCAGAGCAATTTATTGAGGATATATTGATTGGCCGATTTGGTGCAGAGCATGTTGTTATCGGTGAAAACTTCAACTTTGGCTATAAGGCCCAAGGAACACCAAAATATCTCGCAGAGATGGCACCTAAGTATGGATTTGATCTGTCGGTTGTGAAATTACAGGAGGATCGAGGTTCAACCATCTCCTCTACAAGAATTAGAAGTTTGATAATCGATGGTCAGATTGAGCGAGCTAATGAATTACTTACCCGAAAGTTTTATCTAAAGGGCAAGGTGGTGCATGGTGAAAAGCGGGGTAGAGCAATTGGCTATCCAACTGCCAATCTTGGTTTAAATTCTCTTGCCACAATTCCGGCAGATGGTGTTTATGCTGGCTGGTTAAGTGTTGGGCAAAGTCGTTGGCCAGCTGCAATATCTATCGGAACCAATCCAACCTTTTCAGGTGCAAGAGGTCGTCAAGTTGAGGCTTATGCAATTGATCAAATTGATTTAGATCTTTATGATCAAGAGGCCAAGGTTGAGTTTGGTTTTAGATTGCGTGACACTTTAAAGTTCGATGGTTTACCAGATCTGCTTACACAAATGAAAAAAGATTGTGATCAAGCACGGGAATTAACCAGTAAATAACGCTCAATTTCCCCTCGATTTTAATTATCTGCTACTGCGCTGGTAATCTTGCCTTCTCTAAAGCGAGAAAGTGCGCCTTCGTGAGTAACACCGAGGCCCTCGTGACAGACAGAAGGAGCAATACAAATGGCATTAACGCCAAAAGTTAAAAAAGAAATAGTTAGTAAGTACGGCTCATCTGCAACTGACACAGGTAGCCCAGAAGCTCAGGTAGCACTTCTTTCAAAACGTATTGATGAGATAACACAACATTTGCAGACAAATAAGAAAGATCATCACAACCGTCGTGGTTTGTTATTGATGGTTGGTAAACGTCGCCGGATTTTGCAGTACCTCGCCAAGACGGACATTGAGCGCTATAGAGCGATTATCGAAAAGCTCGATCTTCGCCGTTAAATAACAATCAGCAAAAAACTTTACCGCTAAGAGTTTTGGTCCTCGGTAGTGGTTTCCGGAAAAGGATTTTCCGTGAACTTCGATCGAAGATCCATTCTCTAGAAGTAAAGTGTTGAGAAATGGAGATGACCCATGGAGGGTCAAGATGTGCAATCGACCGTTGCAAAAATAGACAACGGCAAATTTGGAAAGCGGCAGATCCGCTTTGAAACTGGTCGACTAGCTCGACAAGCAGCGGGAACAGCCGTTGTTTACCTAGATGATGACAGCATGTTGCTATCTGCAACTACTGCATCAAAAAATCCGAAGGATCAATTTGATTTCTTCCCACTAACTGTTGATGTGGAAGAGCGTATGTACGCAGCTGGAAAGATTCCAGGATCATTCTTTCGTCGCGAAGGGCGTCCATCTGAGGATGCCATTCTTACCTGTCGATTAATTGATCGACCATTACGTCCATCTTTTATTAAGGGATTACGTAACGAGGTTCAAATAGTTGTAACTGTGATGGCTTTAAACCCTGATCATATGTATGACGTAATAGCTATCAATGCTGCCTCTATGTCAACACAATTGGCAGGCCTACCATTTTCTGGACCAATCGGCGGTGTAAGAGTTGCACTCATCGAAGGTCAATGGGTTGCATTTCCAAATCACTCTGATTTAGAAAAGGCAGTTTTCGACATGGTAGTTGCAGGTCGAATCTCAGATAATGATGTTGCAATTATGATGGTTGAGGCTGAAGCTACAAACAAGACCATAGAACTAATCAAGGGTGGCGCTACAGTGCCAACCGAAGAGATTGTTGGACAAGGACTAGAAGCAGCAAAGCCATTTATACGCACCCTATGTGAGGCACAACTTGCATTAGCAAAATTGGCAGCCAAACCAACTGGTGAATTTCCAGTGTTTCTTGATTATCAAGATGATATTTATGAGGTAGTTGAAAAAGCTGCAAAGGATGAGTTAGCAAAGGCATTAACCATTGCTGGCAAACAAGAGCGTGAGACAAAACTAGAGGAGATCAACGCATCAGTTATAGAAAAGATTGCAGCTGATTTCCCAGAGCGAACTAAGGAGATCTCAGCATCGCTTAGATCTGTAACCAAAAAGTTGGTTCGTCAGAGAGTTTTACGAGATAAGGTTCGAATTGATGGACGTGGCTTACGTGATATTCGGGCCCTAACCGCAGAGGTTGAAGTTATTCCACGAGTTCATGGCTCAGCGATATTTGAACGTGGTGAGACTCAGATATTGGGAATTACAACTTTAAATATGTTAAAGATGGAACAACAGCTCGATACTCTTTCACCCGAAGATCACAAGCGATACATGCACAATTACAACTTCCCGCCATACTCCGTTGGTGAAACTGGCAGAGTTGGTTCGCCAAAGCGACGAGAAATTGGCCATGGTGCTCTTGCAGAGCGTGCTCTGGTTCCAGTTCTACCAACACGTGAAGAGTTTCCTTATGCGATCCGTCAGGTGTCTGAGGCACTTGGATCAAATGGATCAACATCGATGGGATCTGTTTGTGCATCTACCATGTCATTGCTAAATGCAGGTGTGCCGCTGAAGGCTCCAGTAGCTGGTATTGCTATGGGATTAATCTCTGATGAGGTTGATGGCAAGACTGAGTATGTGGCCTTAACCGATATCTTGGGAGCAGAGGATGCTTTTGGCGATATGGACTTTAAGGTTGCAGGTACCAAGGAGTTTGTAACTGCCCTACAGCTAGATACAAAACTTGATGGAATTCCGGCATCTGTTTTATCTGCTGCGCTTTTACAAGCAAAAGAGGCACGGCTTGCCATTCTTGATGTGATGAATCAAGCTATCTCCACGCCAGATGAAATGTCACTGCTTGCTCCTCGAATCATCTCAATCAAAGTTCCAGTAGACATGATTGGTGCTGTGATTGGACCTAAGGGCAAGATGATTAATCAGATTCAAGATGAGACTGGTGCAGATATCACTATTGAAGATGATGGCACCATTTACATTGGAGCAACTGAGGGTTCAGCAGCTGAGTCTGCCAAAGCGCAGATTAATGCGATCGCAAATCCAGTCCAATTAGCTGTCGGTGATAAGTTCAATGGTTCAGTTGTGAAACTTGCAACCTTTGGTGCTTTTGTAAACCTAGCTCCAGGTAAAGATGGCTTGCTACATATCTCTCAGATTCGCAAAATCCATGGTGGTAAGCGGATTGAAAATCTAGAGGATGTAATGAAGGTTGGAGAGAAGATTGAGGTTGTGATTAATGAGATTGACCCAAAGGGCAAGTACTCATTAGTGCCAGCAAATCTTTCAGAGGAAGCAAAGAGCGAGTAATTTGCCAAGAACACTCTTACCCAGTGGCTTACGAATAGTCACAGAGGAGGAAAGATCTGTTCGCTCTGCAGCTTTTGGTATTTGGGTTAATGTTGGCTCTCGCGATGAATCACTTTCAACTGCGGGAGCCTCACATTTTTTAGAACACCTTCTGTTTAAGGGAACAAAGCGAAGATCAGCACTTGAAATCTCCTCTGCAATTGAAGCAGTTGGTGGGGAAACTAATGCATTTACCTCCAAGGAGTACACCTGCTTTTATGCTCGGGTTATTGATAAAGATCTACCTTTAGCGGTGGATGTAATAAGTGACTTGATTACCTCATCTAATGTAAAACAAGCGGATGTCGATGCTGAGCGGAAGGTGGTATTAGAAGAGCTTGCTATGCGTGATGATGATCCAAGTGATCTGATACATGATCTCTTCTTAGAAAAATATTATGGGGATACGCCACTAGGTAGACCAATCTTAGGCACAGTTAAATCCATTAATTCAATGAGCCGCAGTACTGTATTTAATTACTATAAAAAGCGATATCTGCCTCAAGATTTAGTTGTTGCAGTTGCTGGAAATATAAAACATAAGAATGTAGTTTCATTAGTTGAAGAAGCACTCAGTAAAGATAATTTTTTAAATCAGGCAAAAAGTTCCTTTAAAATTAGAGCATCAAAAAATGTAAAGGTTGCAGGCAAAGCTCAGGTAGCATTATTAGATCGCAAGACGGAACAAGCTCACCTGGTTTATGGCGTTCCGGGGATCGCCAGAGAGGATAAACGGCGCTTTGCATTAAGTATCCTCTCATCTGCATTAGGTGGTGGAATGTCATCGAGGTTGTTTCAAGAGATAAGAGAAAAACGCGGTCTTGCCTACTCAACCTATGCCTATAACCAGCAATTTGCTGGAAGTGGAGTTCTCACCTTTTATGTTGGATGTAAACCAGATAAAGCAGATGAAGCGATAAGAGTTATTCAAGGTATTTTGCAAGATGTGGCCCAACACGGATTATCTATGGAGGAGATTACCCGCGCTAAGGGAGCGGTCTCTGGTGCTTTAGTTTTAAGTCAGGAGGATACTGGCTCGCGGATGACCCGAATTGGAAAAAGTGAGTTGGTCTATGGGCAAGTCCTTAGCTTCGATGAAATACTTAGAGAGATTGCAGAGGTAACACCAGAACAAATTAAGGAAATTGCCCGCCAAATCCTGCCAGTATCTCCTACCCTTGCGGTAGTGGGACCATTTAGATCCACAAGTAAATTTGAAAGGCTAATTAAATGAAGGTTGCAGTTCTTGGCGCCAAGGGAAGAATGGGTAGTCAAACCGTTGCGGCAATAAATTCTGCAAGTGATTTAACTTTATCTGCTGCACTAGATATTGGTGACTCACTGGATCAACTTGTATCAACCGGCAGCGAGGTAGTTGTTGACTTTACAACTCCTGATTCAGTGATGAAAAATCTAGAGTTTGCAATTAATAATGGCATCCATGTTGTGGTTGGCACCACGGGCTTTGATGACAATAAGTTGAATTTACTTAAAACGATACTAAGTAAAAATCCAAAAGTTGGTGCATTAATTGCCCCAAATTTTGGATTAGGTGCAGTACTGATGATGCAGTTTTCTCAAACTGCTGCAAAATACTTTGAAAGCGCTGAAATTGTAGAGATGCACCATGCAAATAAAGTTGATGCACCATCAGGAACAGCAATTAGAACTGCCGAGATGATTACCTCAGCCCGTAAGCAAAGTAAAAAGGGAGCGATGCCTGATAAAACAAACTCTGGGTTACCTGGCGCTCGAGGTGCAAAGGTGGGCGATGTTCTGGTTCACTCAATTAGATCTCATGGTTTTGTTGCGCATCAAGAGGTAATTTTCGGCGATGCCGGAGAAAGTTTAACGATTCGCCATGATTCAATAGATCGAGCAGGCTTTATGCCTGGAGTGTTAATTGGAATTCGTAATGTTGCAAAAAAGCCAGGCCTAACAGTAGGTTTGGAAAACTATATGGAGGGAATGTAATGAGTGAGATAACTATGTACGGGGCTGAGTGGTGTGGTGACTGCCGTAGATCAAAAAAGTTTTTAGATGCCAATAATGTTAAATATAATTACATTGATGTGGAAGCTGATGCTTCAGCCTCGGATAAAGTGATTGAGATCAATGGTGGAATGCGATCAATCCCTGTTATTTTGTTTTCTGACGGAACTCATTTAACTGAGCCATCTGATGCAGCCTTGAAAGAGAAGTTAGAGGCGCTTAAGGTACTTTAAAACCAGTTGTATATCGAAGCTGAGGTTATGGCAGCTAAGACCACTACTACTGGAAATGGCGCTTTAAACTTCAATGCAAGAAGAGCAACAAAAACTCCGGCTGCACGCTGATCTAGTACTAGTTCTTTTTTGTTGGCAAATGTTTGAACAGCAACTAATGCACTAAGTAGAACTATTGGAACTAGAGCATTAATCCTCATAAAAGTTGGTCTATTAAGCCATTTTTCCGGAACGCTATGTCCGATGTACTTATTTAAAAAAGCGGTCAAACTCGCACCAAGAACTGCTATCCAAATAGCACTCACTTTTTTACTCCAAAGACAATTGCTAGCAACACCGTTGTGATGATTGGAATTCCAGCTGGGGTAATGGGTGTCAAAAGTAAAGCCCAAGCAATTGCAATTGCTGAGACTATAAATTGTAATTTGTTTTTTAGTCTAGGCCAGATCAATCCTAAAAATGCTGCTGGCACTGCTGCATCTAACCCCCATACCGAAGGGTTGCCAATTGCACTAGCACCTAACGCTCCTAAGAATGTAAATAGATTCCAAAATATATAAACACCTACACCGGTTAAGTAAAACCCTCTTTTGCGATCTTCATCATTATCTTGCAATGTTGCAACGGCAGTTGATTCATCAATTGTGATTTGAGCGGCAAGTACCCGTCTGATTCCTTTAACTTTCAAGATCGGCGCCATTTGCAGGCCATAAAGAGCATTTCTAAAACCAAGTAAGGTGGCGGTTGCGATAGCACTAATCGCCGCACCACCTGCCCCCATAATTCCAACTACAGCAAATTGAGAGGCACCTGAAAATAGCAGAATTGATAGCAAACAGGTTTGCAGGATTGAAAATCCTGCCGTTACCCCAGCCGCCCCAAAAGCAGCACCATAAAGTCCTACGGTAAGGGCAACACTAAGTGCGGTTCGATCTACCTGTTTTTTCTTTGGATTTACTGACACGCCGACACTTTAATCCAGCCGATCAGCAATCACCAAAGATAGGGTCGCAACCATGAGTGATGAGATCCAATTTAGAGAGGATATGTCGGTAGAGCTTGTTAAATCTAGTGCAAGCGATGCGGATGTTATCTGGGCAGCTAGAGTTTCAACTGCTGGGGACAAATCGCTAGATGATGTTGGTGCTGATGCATCAAAGTCTGAGGGCTTGATAAATTATTTAGCACGTGAACGACATGGTTCACCCTTTGAGCACACTTCAATGACATTTTTTGTATCTGCACCAATTTTTGTTTTTAGAGAGTTTATGCGACATCGAATTGCTTCCTATAATGAAGAAAGTGGACGTTATCGAGAGTTGAAACCAGTGTTTTACATCCCAGGCAAGGATCGAAAGTTAGTTCAGGTTGGCAAGGCTGGTGCTTACACCTTTGTTGAAGGAAGTGCTGAGCAATATGAGGTAACTGTGGCTGCTATAAAAGAGACTTGTAAATTGGCATACTCAAATTATCAAAAAATGCTCTCAGCCGGAGTTGCACGTGAGGTTGCTAGAGCAGTATTACCTGTGACTTTATACTCCTCAATGTACGTAACTATGAATGCAAGAGCTTTAATGAATTTTCTATCCTTAAGAACTGCTCGGGATGGCTCACACTTTCCTTCTTATCCTCAACGGGAGATTGAGATGGTGGCAGAGAAGATGGAAGAGCATTTTGCCAAGTTAATGCCGATTACCTATGGAGCCTTTCAAAAATCTGGCCGCATAGCCCCTTAATTAAGCGGTAGCCTTAACCCATGCAAATAACACCACCATTTGGTCGGTTGATCACTGCCATGGTTACACCATTTACCAAATCTGGTGAAATTGATTGGGTAGGTGTTGAAAAAATAGCTTCACATTTAGTCGCAATTGGCCATGATGGAATTGCTGTCAATGGAACCACCGGTGAAGCACCTACCACATCAGATGATGAAAAAGATCAAATCATAAAAACTGTAAGAAAAGTTGTTGGAGATAAAATTAAGATAATTGCCGGTGCTGGGAATAATGAGACATCACACTCAGTCGAACAGGCTCAGCGAGCAGCTAAAACAGGTGCAGATGGTTTATTAGTTGTAACTCCTTACTACAACAAGCCACCTCAGGCCGGAATACATGCACACTTTACTGCAATGGCAGATGCCACTGATCTACCCGTAATGATGTATGACATCCCAGGACGAACTGGTGTTGAGATTGAATCAGATACGATTGTAAAACTTGCAGAGCACAAAAATATTGCAGCTTTAAAGGATGCCAAGGGAAATCCAGCGGCAACCTCATGGGTAATTAAAAGATCTGCAATTCCCGTTTACTCAGGTGATGATATTTTGAACCTACCTTTGCTATCAGTGGGTGCGGTTGGATTTGTATCAGTGTGCGGACATACTGTTGGTGCAGATCTAAAGGCAATGTTAGATGCTTGGTTTTCTGGAGATGTAAACAAAGCATTAGAGGTGCACCAAAAATTGCTACCCGTATTTACTGGGACTTTCCGCACTCAAGGTGCAATTTTGACCAAAGCAGCATTGAATTTAATGGGTTTACCTGGCGGACATACAAGATTGCCACTTGTTGATGCAACCGATGCGCAAATTGCGCAATTGAAAGTTGATCTACAAGCTGGCGGCGTTAAATTAAAGTAATCGAATGAATCATCCCCATCCGGGCCTGCCTTACCCTGCCAAATTAGCAAAGAAGACTCTGCGCATTGTTGCGTTGGGTGGACTTGGTGAGATCGGGCGCAATATGACGGTCTTTGAATATGAGGGGAGACTTCTAATTGTTGATTGTGGTGTTTTATTTCCAGGGGATGATCAACCAGGGATTGACTTAATCCTGCCGGATTTTTCATACCTAAAAGATCGTATGGATGATATCGAGGCCATCTTTTTAACTCATGGCCATGAAGATCATATTGGAGCAGTTCCTTATCTGCTTCGTGAGCGAAGCGATATTCGGATCATTGGATCACAATTAACTCTTGCCTTTGTTGCGCCAAAATTAAAAGAGCGACGAATTACCGCACCGATGATGCAGGTGAAGGCTGGACAAATAGAAAAAGTTGGACCATTCACTCTGGAGTTTGTAACTGTTAATCATTCAATTCCAGATTCACTAGCTGTAGCGATTAAAACTCCAGCAGGAGTGATTTTGCATACTGGCGATTTCAAAATGGACAAAATGCCACTTGATGGAAAGGTTACAGATTTAAAGACATTTGAAAGATTAGGAAAAGAAGGGGTGGATCTATTTCTAGTTGACTCTACAAATGCTGATATTCCCGGATTGACTGTTGCTGAAAAGGATATTTATCCAGCTTTAAAAGAGGCAATTGAAAAGACACCAAGAAGAGTTGTAGTCACATCCTTTGCATCACATGTTCATCGAATTCAACAAGTGTTGACTGCAGCTAATGAAGCTAACCGCAAGGTGGCTTATGTGGGTCGGTCTATGGTGAGAAATATGAAGCTTGCTGAAGATCTTGGATATTTGAAGGTGCCAAATGGTTTGGTGGTTGATTACAAAGATATAGATACTTTTGGTGACAAGATTGTTTTGATATGTACAGGCTCACAAGGAGAACCGTTAGCAGCACTCTCCAGAATAGCTAATGGCGACCATGAGATTCAGGTTGGTAAGGGTGACACAGTTGTGCTTGCCTCCTCACTAATTCCAGGTAATGAGAAATCTGTTTACCGTGTAATCAATGAGTTAACTAGATTTGGAGCTCATGTAGTTCATAAAGGAAATGCGATGGTTCATGTATCAGGACATGCATCTGCTGGTGAGTTACTACATTGTTATGAGGTTGTTAAACCTAAGAATGTTTTGCCGGTTCATGGTGAGTGGCGCCATATGAGAGCAAATGCAGATCTAGCGATGAAATCAGGATTATCTGAACACAATGTTGTGATTGCAGAAAATGGGATAACAGTTGATGTTGCTGATGGCCACGCAGATATATCGGGTTCAATTCCTTGCGGTTATGTTTATGTTGATGGTCAAAGTGTTGGAGAGATTACCGACAGCTCCTTGAAAGATAGAAGAATTTTAGGTGATGAAGGATTCATCTCGGTTGTAGTAGTAATTGATTCACAGAGTGGAAAAATTGTTGCCGGCCCGGAGATTCACGCTAGAGGATTTACAGAGGATAAAACATTGTTCGATGATGTTAAGGGTGATATTGAAAAGGCATTAAGCAGGGCGGTTGCCGGTGGGTTCAATGGCACGCACCAACTATCCCAAGTGGTTCGCAAAACGATTGGTAGCTGGGTAGGTGAGGAGCATCGTCGAAAGCCGATGATAATTCCGTTAGTAGTTGAGGTTTAGTAATCACTTTTTTGTTAACTTTCTAAGCAAAGTGCGTGCCGATTACGGCCCACTATTAACTTATTCTTTAGGCTTATCACATTATGGCTAAGAAAAAATCTGCTAAAAAATCTAAGATTTTTTTGCCTATTTTTAGGGGCCTAGGTTGGGTTTGGCGATTAGTTGCAAAAGCCCTTGGAAGTAGCATCAGATTTATTTTTAGATCCTCGAGAGAGTTAGATCCTGATCATCAACGAGATGGAATTGCCTTTTTCCTTTTTATACTTGCTTTGATATCAGCCGCTGGCGTTTGGTTTGATTTGAGTAATTTGGTGGGTAGAGCTACTTACTCATTTTTGTTTGGTGGTGTTGGAATTCTGGCAAATTTAGTGCCGATAATTTTTGTATTTTTTGCTTTTCGGTTGTTCAAATCAACCGATGACTCATCTGATATCGGCCGAATTTCTATCGGAACTCTGTTACTGATAATTAGTACTACCGCCTTAGCTCATATTGCCAATGGCTCAACCGGCACCGGAGCAACGGCAATGCGAGATGGTGGTGGTTGGATCGGATATGCAATCTCGCTAGGACTTGTCTCATTAGTTACAGAGGTACTAGCAATTCCTATTCTGCTGATCTTTTTGATATTTGGTTTATTGATCATCACTAAAACATCGCTATCTAAAGTCTTCTCTCAAATTAGAAGGGTATTTAATATAGGTAAAGCTGGAATTTCCTCTGCTCGAGCCAAGCGGGCTGAACGTTTAGTGGCTGAGGATTTTGAGGTTAGCGAAAGTCCACCATTTGAAACTCCATTAGTAAAGGACTTAGTGCAAGAGTTTGAGCCCCAGCAGTTAGATTATGAGGTAGAGCTAGAAAACTTTGATGAGATAACGCAAGCTGTGCCAAAAGTTGGCAGATCTACAAAGGTGGAAAACGCTAGACCGCAGCAACTTCTCTTATCCTCAGACATTAAATATGAATTACCTTCTCCGGATTTACTTCGGATGGGGCCGACGGCTAAAGGCAAGTCAAAGACAAATGAAACTGTAGTTGCTGCGCTAAAACAGGTTTTTGAGCAATTTGATATTGATGCTCAAGTTACCGGATTTATGCGGGGTCCAACTGTTACAAGGTATGAAGTGGAGTTGGGCAACGGAGTAAAGGTAGAAGCGATCTCAGCATTATCAAAAAATATCGCCTATGCAGTGGCAAGTGGTGAGATAAGAATTCTCTCTCCAATTCCAGGTAAGTCAGCAGTGGGAATTGAAATACCAAACTCAGATCGGGAAATTGTTGCTCTGGGTGATGTTCTTAGATCATCTGTTTCATCCACTGATAACCATCCGATGTTGATTGCATTAGGTAAAGATGTTGAAGGTGCATTTTTGTGTGCAAATCTAGCCAAGATGCCACACCTTTTGGTGGCAGGTGCTACTGGAGCTGGAAAATCTTCAATGATCAACTCTTTAGTAGTTTCAATCTTGATGCGAGCTACACCCGATGAGGTTCGCTTAGTGTTGATTGATCCAAAACGTGTTGAGTTAACTAATTACGATGGCGTACCACATTTAATTGCGCCAATTATTACAAATCCAAAGAAGGCAGCAGATGTTCTAGCTTGGGTGGTACGTGAGATGGAGATGCGTTATGACGATCTTTCTGTCTTTGGCTTTAGACATATTGACGACTTTAATAAAGCGGTTAAAGCAGGAAAAGTAAATCAACCCGCAGGTGATCAACGCACCTTAGAGCCTTACCCCTATCTCTTGGTGATAGTAGATGAGTTGGCTGATTTAATGATGGTGGCAGCCCGCGAGGTAGAAGAGTCAATAGTTCGAATTACTCAATTGGCACGGGCTGCTGGCATACACCTAGTACTTGCAACTCAACGACCAAGTGTTGACATTGTTACCGGCTTAATTAAAGCAAATGTGCCTTCTAGATTGTCTTTTGCAACCAGCAGCCTGGCTGATTCGCGAGTTATCTTGGATACACCAGGAGCTGAAAAATTAGTTGGACAAGGTGATGGATTGTTCCTACCTATGGGAGCAAGTAAACCAGTAAGAATTCAAGGTGCCTATGTGTCAGAGCGTGAGATTGAAGCGGTTGTAAATCATGTTAAATCACAATTGCAACCGGTTTATCGAATCGATATAAATGCTCCAATACAATCGACGGTAGTAACAGATGAAATAGGAGATGATTTAGATTTACTTTTGCAAGCTGTGCAGTTAGTTGTTTCAACTCAATTTGGCTCAACCTCAATGTTGCAACGAAAGTTAAGAGTAGGTTTTGCAAAAGCTGGCAGATTGATGGATCTAATGGAAAGTCACGGAATTGTTGGACCAAGTGAGGGATCAAAAGCCCGGGCGGTTTTGATTACAGCCGAGCAGATGCCAGAGGTATTGGAGTCTCTCAGGGGCCTCTAATCTCCTGGCGATCAGGGTGAATCAGTGGGTGAGATTGCTAGTTAATCCAAATTAACCGCACTGTCCGCCAAAAATTCACTAAAAAAACTTGTCGCATTATGTAGATCAGATCTACCATTATCCCCCCTGAAATTGAAATGGCTAGGTTGATGGCAGAGAAATCATCACTACAGCAAGCTCGTGAAGCTGCTGGATTAACTTTGGAACAGATCTCTGCCCTGACAAACATTAGACTGGGTGTAATTAAAGATTTAGAAAATAACTCAGTAGATCTTTGTGGCGGAGTTGCTTATGCGCGTGGCCACATTAGATCAATTGTTGCAGCGGTAAATAAAAAAGCTCCTAAAGGTTTAAGAGTTGATGCTGATCAATTAGTTGCCGATATGGAGGCAGCTCAAAGTCAAGATGGCAGAAAAATTATTGAGCGATTAGCAGAAAACAATGTGGCCGACAAAACAAAAGAGAAAAAGCGAATGAAATTTCGCACGTTAGCCACTATTTCGGCGGCAGTGCTTAGTATTGGATTTGTTGCTCAGATTGCAATAAGCAATGTGAGTCAAATCAACTCAGATCTTGCTCCGGTAGTTTCAAATGAGGTAATTGAGCAAACAAAGATTGAAACAGCATCCACTGGGGTCAATCTGGTTGTAACTGGCGTAAAGGGTAAAAGTTGGATTGGTCTAACAAATGCTAATGGCGAACAGGTTTTTAATGGACAAATTTCCGAGGGGCAAATTGCAACATTTACCGATCCGCAATTGATCAAAGCGATAATTGGAAATGCAGGTGCAATTAGTTTGAATCTTAATGGTGCAGATTTAGGTGTTGTAGGTGGCGATGGAGAGGTAGTTCGCCTAGATTTTGATGCGAATGGTCAGTTGTAATCAGTTAAATTAGATTTTAGGTATGGCGTTCACTGTATCCTTATGGCACGGTGAGTTCAAAAATTATAAGTGAGAAAAAACCACGCACAGTTGCGCTGGTGACTTTGGGTTGTGCCCGAAATGAAACAGACTCTGAGGAGTTAGCTGGCCGATTATCTGCTGATGGCTGGCAATTAGTTAGTGATCCAGCCCAAGCGGAGGTTGCTGTAATTAACACATGTGGTTTTATTGAAAGTGCCAAAAAAGATTCTATTGATGCATTAATCCAGGCGCACTCTCTTAAATCTAATGGTGTGACAAAAGCAGTTGTTGCAGTTGGATGCATGGCAGAAAGGTATGGAGTAGAGCTAGCCCAAGAGATGAGCGAAACTGATGCCATTTTAAGTTTTGATGATTACAAAGATATCTCAGCTCGACTTAACACCATCATTGAGGGCGGCAAGATTAAGACTCACCTTCCTAAGGATCGAAGAGCTCTACTTCCTATTGCACCGATTGAGCGGACAAAGGTTAAAAGTCAGATACCAGACCAAGGTGTGAATCCAATAGGAAGGGTTCTTAGAAAAAGATTGGACAATGCGCCAATTGCACCTTTAAAAATTGCAAGTGGCTGTGATCGACGTTGCTCTTTTTGTGCGATTCCTTACTTTCGTGGTTCATTTATCTCTAGAGGGCCAAGTGAGATCATCGAAGAGGCAATCTGGCTTGCAGAAAATGGCGTATCAGAGCTGTATTTGGTTAGTGAAAACACCACCTCTTATGGAAAAGATTTTGGTGATCTAAAGATGATGGAAAAGATGTTGCCACAGTTATCAAAAATTGAAGGAATCAAGCGAATTCGCCTGTCCTACCTACAGCCTGCTGAGGTTCGACCATCCTTGCTACAAGCAATGATCTCTGTAGATAAGGTAATGCCATACTTTGATCTCTCATTTCAACATGCAAATGGTGATTTATTGAGAAGTATGCGCCGGTTTGGAGATTCAGAAAAATTCCTTCATCTAATATCTCAAATAAGAGCGCTCTCACCCAATGCCGGAATTAGATCAAATTTTATTGTGGGTTTTCCCGGTGAGACTGATGCACAATTTATGGATTTAATTGAGTTTTTATCTATGGCTCAATTAGATGCGATTGGGGTATTTGGTTACTCTGATGAGGATAAGACTGAAGCAGCTGGATTGGATCATAAGGTGGCACCAGAGGTGATTGCAGAGCGAGTTTCCGAACTATCTCATCTAGTTGATGAGTTAATAACTCAGCGATCTGAAATGCGAATAGGTGAGCAGGTAAAAGTCTTAATCGAGGATGCTCAGGAGCAGGAGGGGCGAGCAGAGCATCAGGGGCCTGATGTTGATGGCTCAACTTTTATCAAATCACGAAATAAATATCGAGTAGGTGAGTATGTTGATGCCGTTGTTAGTGATGTTTCTGGCGTAGATTTGATTGCGCAGGTGATATGAAAAAAGTAGAGCGACCAAATCTTCCTAACTCTTTAACTATTTTTCGAATCATTGCATTACCTTTTTGCGCTTATGCATTGTTTAGAAGTGGTGGGGATGATGATAACTGGCGAGTAATTGCCTTTACCTTATTTTTTATAGTTGGGTTAAGTGATGTATTAGATGGCAAAATAGCTCGAGATAGAAATCAGATAACTGAGTTTGGTAAATTACTAGATCCGATTGCAGATAAAGCAATGCTTGCTACTGCAACCATTGGCTCATCCATCCTTGGGTTGCTCTCTTGGTGGGTAACAGCTATTTTTCTAATTCGTGAGATTGCTGTAACCATATTAAGGTTTGCAGTGATGAAGAAGGGCGTCATACCAGCAAGTAAGGGTGGCAAACTTAAATCATTTTTTCAAAATTTTGGCGTAGGTTTTTATATCCTGCCACTACCTGCCTATTTAGATTTGCCTAGGGATGTATTTATGGCAATTGCAATTTACTTAACAATTTCTACTGGTATTGCTTACTTTAGAAATGCACTTAAAAAATGAAGAGACAACCAATTGCAAAATCAGTGGTTAAATTACTAGATAAGAAGGGTTTAACTGTTGCAGTTGCTGAGTCTGTAACAGCCGGGGGTTTGGCTGCTGAGATAACAAGATTAGCTGGATCCTCAAATGTCTTTGTTGGAGGAGTCATTGCATATAGCGATCAGGTAAAGATTTCTGAGTTAGCAGTAAGTAAATCTGATTTAAAAAAGCACACCGCTGTATCTGAGGTTGTGGCACTTACCATGGCGCAGCAGGTTAGATTGAAATTTAACGCAGATATTGGGATTTCAACCACTGGAGTTGCCGGGCCAAAGCCTGCCTATGGGCAAAAGGCGGGAAGTGCCTGGATAGGGGTGGCCACCAAAAAAGAGTGCTTTGCAGTGGCCTTAAACCTGAGTGGGGATCGAGATTTAATCCGACATGCCATTATTGCTAGCGCATTAGCTGCGATAGAGCGTATTCTTAAGCCGTGATTTTGTTACGTACCCACATCGGAAGCACGCTGCGTGCTGCCCGTATTGCACAAGGGCGCACCCTTCGTGATGTTGCAAAGAGCGCTCGAGTCTCTCTTGGTTATTTATCTGAGGTGGAGCGCGGACACAAAGAGGCATCTAGTGAGTTGTTAAATGCGATCTGCACCGCTCTTGATCTCTCTCTTTCCACAATCTTGGTTGATGTTGCCACTGTGGTTAAAAGCCACGAATCCCCAGTATTAACAATTTCGACTTTGCAAGTGGTAGAGACCGCAGCATAAGTTGTCTGCGCAATCGGCGGCTGCACCATATGCCCGCCAAACTGCAACAAGTAACAAATCTCGTATCGCTATTTTAAATGGCGCAAAGGCGGTCATTGCCGATGTGGGAAGTTATCAATCAAATATTGCCGATATTGCACTAAGAGCTCAAGTTTCTAAAGCAACTATTTACAATCAATTTGCCGATAAGGCAGAGATGATGGAGTGCTTAGTTGAGTATGAGGTCAGTAGATTAACCCAGCTAGCTCTTTCCGCAGGTAGTAGACAAGAGGGGCTGTATTTACTCTCTAAGGAGATATCCCAAGATCTGGCACTAAGAAAGCTAGTAGAGACAGATCCATTGGAGATTTCAAAATTGGTAACTATTACAACCCACCCCAACTGGGTGCTAGCTCACCAGGGGATAGCAAAGGTTTTTGGCCATGACCGAACAGCTTGTGGAGTGATACTTAGATGGTTAATTGGACAGATTGCATCACCGATTACTCAAGAAGAATCATTTTTGCAATCAAAGGCCTTGGCCGCCTCATTATTTAGCCAGTAGTTTTTAATGCGGATCTCTGAACTTAGAAATCGCTTGGCAGCCTACTTTCCTGATCCAGATACCTATGCCAGAGATATCATCCACGCCGAACTTGGGGGGATCAGCGTAAATAAGGCGATTGAGATCGGCATGGAGCCAGATGAGATTTGGAAGGCGGTTATCCGCCATAACCCTGCGATGCCAGATAACTACCGATAGCGGCGTGTCCTAGAGCCTTTTAACCCTTTCGAACAGTTGTTCGATACACTTAACCTGCCCAACCAGAGCGGTTCCACAGTTCCGCTGGCACCTTGTGCCAGCCGTCAGTGATATTCCGTACCTTCTGGACCGAACAATATGACCTCGCCGCTGGAGCCTAAACATTCCAACAGCTGGTCAAGGAGATGAAAGGAAACAAATCAACTATGGCCTCTGCAAATAGAGAACCACAAGATGATAAAAAAGAAGATAAACGATCTAGTGATCGTGTTAAGTCCCTAGATACCGCCCTTGCCCAAATCGAGCGTCAGTTCGGTAAGGGATCGGTAATGAAAATGGGAGATCGAAAAGCTGTTGCCATGGAGGTTATTCCAACTGGCTCAGTTGCATTAGATATTGCTCTCGGCGTTGGTGGCTTGCCACGTGGTCGAGTAGTTGAGATCTACGGCCCAGAATCTTCAGGTAAAACCACAGTGGCATTACATGCAATTGCTAATGCCCAAAAAGCAGGTGGCATCGCAGCATTTATTGATGCTGAGCATGCCCTTGATCCTGAGTATGCAAAGAAGCTAGGTGTCGATATTGATGCACTATTAGTTTCTCAGCCAGATACTGGCGAGCAAGCACTTGAAATTATGGATATGTTAGTTAGATCAGGTGCAATTGATATTGTGGTTGTGGACTCAGTGGCAGCATTGGTGCCACGAGCTGAAATTGAAGGCGAGATGGGTGACTCTCATATGGGTCTACAAGCTCGTCTGATGTCACAGGCACTTCGAAAAATGACTGGTGCACTACACCAATCAAATACCACTGCGATCTTTATTAATCAGTTGCGAGATAAGATCGGGGTTTTCTTTGGATCTCCAGAGACAACTACTGGTGGAAAAGCGCTTAAGTTTTACGCATCAGTTCGGATGGATGTTCGTAGAATTGAAACCTTAAAAGATGGCCAAGAGGCGGTTGGTAATAGAACTCGGGTCAAGATTGTTAAAAATAAGGTTGCCCCACCATTTAAGCAAGCAGAGTTTGACATCATTTACGGCGTAGGTATCAGCCGTGAGGGATCATTAATTGATCTTGGTGTCGAGGCTGGCATTGTTAAGAAATCTGGTGCTTGGTTTACCTATGAGGGTGATCAACTAGGTCAGGGTAAAGAGAATGCCCGTGCCTTTTTGATTGATAATCCAGATCTAGCCAATGATATTGAGAAAAAGATTCGGGCATCATATGTGCCAGCTGATATCGACCCTGCCTTGGTGGCAGCAGTTGATGAGGCTACCGCTGATGTTGAGTTTTAAGCTCAGGCTGATTTAAAAATACCTTGAAGAGCTCTAACGAGGTAGTAGCTACTCCCTACTCCGAAGCGATGTCGATTGCATTATTTGCACTCGCTCCACGCGCAAAGAGTAGGGATGAGTTATTGAAACAGTTATTAAAGCGAGGGGTTGAATCTGAAACGGCAAATTCAGTGCTGGACTCATTAGAGCTACAAGGGTTGTTAAATGATTTAGAGTTTGCAAAATTATGGAGTGAATCTAGGCAGCGGGCCAAGAAGTTAAGTAAGCGGGTAATCGCCGGTGAGCTTCGCGCTAAAGGTGTTTCACAAGACATCATCAATGAGGTAATTGAAGCCATTGATGATGAAGCTGAGTATCGCCAAGCCTTTTTGTTGGCGGAGCGAAAGTACAATTCAATTTCACATCTAGATCCTGAGGTAATTTATCGAAGAATCTCTGGCTTACTTGCCCGCAAAGGTTATGGTCATGGAGTATGTGCCAAAATTATGCGGGAGTTAAGTGGTAGGAATTAACAAGTAGAATTAGGCGCATGCCTACCTTTGTAGTTGAAACCTACGGATGTCAGATGAATGTCCATGACTCCGAACGCATCTCTGGCTTATTACTAGATGCTGGCTACACCCAAGCTTTGGCAGATACCCAACCAGATTTGGTGGTATTTAATACCTGTGCGGTTAGAGAAAATGCTGACAATAAACTTTATGGAAATTTATCCTTCTTAGCACCACGAAAGAAGAGTGATCCAAACTTTCAAATTGCAGTTGGCGGGTGCATGGCACAAAAGGACCAAGATGCGATCATTAAGCGGGCTCCATATGTGGATGTGGTATTTGGGACTCACAATATTGGCTCATTGCCAGTACTGCTAGAGCGGGCAAGAATTGAGGAGCAATCTCAGGTTGAGATAAAAGAATCTTTAGAACATTTTCCATCTACCTTACCAGTCAAGCGAGATTCAGCATTTTCTGCCTGGGTCTCAGTATCGGTAGGTTGTAATAACACCTGCACATTTTGCATAGTGCCATCTTTGCGTGGGGTTGAAAAAGATCGCACCATGGCTGAGATTATGAAAGAGGTTAGAGCATTAGTAGATCAAGGAGTTGTTGAAATAACCTTACTTGGCCAAAATGTAAATGCCTATGGTGTTGACTTTGGAGATCGGCAGGCTTTTGCCAAATTGCTTCGCGAGTGTGGCAAGGTTGAAGGATTAGAGCGGGTCAGATTTATGTCCCCGCACCCTAGGGACTTCACCGATGATGTAATTGAGGCGATGGCAAAGACAAAAAATGTGATGCCCCATCTGCATATGCCATTGCAATCTGGCAGCAATCAGATCCTTCAATCAATGCGCAGGTCATACCGAAGAGAGCGATACCTTGGCATTTTAGAAAAGGTTAGAGCTGCGATACCAAATGCCGCCATTACCACCGACATCATTGTTGGCTTTCCCGGGGAAAGTGATGAAGATTTTGCCCAGACAATTGATTTGGTTAAACAAGCTAGATTTTCAGCCGCCTACACATTCCAATACTCAAAGCGACCGGGCACACCCGCTGCCACCATGCCAAATCAAATACCAGATGATGTGATGGCCCAACGTTATAACCGGCTTCATGAGATTCAACAGGAGATCTCAAAAAGTGAGAATGAAAAATTTATTGGAAAAACTATTGAGTTATTAGTTTCAGGTGAACAGGGCCGGCATGATCTAGATTTAAATCGCATGAATGGCAGGAGTGCTGATTTTCGTCTGACTCACTTTGATAACACAAAAGCTAATGCACGTCCTGGCGACTTGGTTAAGGTCGAGGTAATTCAAGCATTTGCTAACCATATTGTTGCAGGTCAGCCAAGTTTGGTGAGAAAAACTAGGGGTGGTGATGCTCATGCTAGATGGGTTGCAGAAAGTGGTGATAAAAAGATTTTGCTTGGGATCCCAACCCTAGCCTCATTAAAATCACTATGAGTTTGGTGATAATTTGTGGGGCGACTGCAACTGGTAAAAGTGAGCTAGCGCTGGCGGTTGCTAAGGAGTTAAATGCTGAGATTGTTAATGCAGACTCTATGCAGGTTTATAAGGGAATGGATATTGGCACCGCAAAATTGTCGCTAGCAGGGCGCCAAGGAATTAATCATCATCTAATTGATTTACTTGAGGTAACTCAGGAGGCAAATGTCTCTTGGTATCAGGGATTAGCTAGGGCAAAAATTGATGAGATTTTACAAAGTGGAAACTCCGTGGTGGTAGTCGGTGGTACTGGATTGTATATAAAGGCAATTTTAGATGATTTAAATTTTCCAGATACTGATCCGGTAATTCGGCAACAAATTACTGATGAAGCTGAGCAAGTGGGTAATGAGCAGATGCATCAGCGGTTAGCAAAGTTAGATCCAGCAGCTGCCCTGGCTATTCCTAAGGAAAATATTAGAAGAGTAATAAGGGCTTTAGAGGTTATACAAATAACTGGTAAACCTTTTACTGCAAATTTACCGAGACAGGCAAGTAGTAAGTACCCAACTGCTCAACAATTTGGTTTGGTTTTAGATCGTGAAAATTTAGATAGCAAGATTGATGCTCGAGTTGAGGATATGTGGAGTAAGGGTTTTGTGAGAGAGGTCATGCAGTTAATGACCAAAGGATTAGAGCAGGCCACCACTGCTAAAATGGCACTTGGTTATGGCCAGATCATGAATTACTTAAATGGTGAATGTGATGAGAAATTTGCCAAAGAGGAGACTAAACGAGTTACCCGAGCCTACGCCAGAAGGCAGGAAACTTGGTTTTCTCGAGATGATCGAATTAAATGGTTAGCCCCAGAGAGTAATTCAAAACGGTTAGAAAAGTTGTTGGCTAGTATTAATTGATGATAAAAGCAACTTACGGTCATGGCACACAGAATGATTTTGTATTGGTATTTGATGAAAACGACCAGATAAAATTTACCAAAGAGCAGATAAAGCGAATATGCGATCGAAACCTTGGAATCGGTAGCGATGGTTTTATAAAAATTGTGAAAAAAGATGGTGCTTGGTTTATGGATTATCTAAATGGTGATGGCAGTGTGGCTGAGATGTGTGGAAATGGAATTAGAGTTATGGCCAGATACCTAACTGATCAAGGCCACCAACCAAGTGGGATTTATGCAATAAATACTAGAGATGGCAGAAAATTTTTATCTGTTCCAGAATCAGGTGATATTTCAGTCAACATGGGCCAGGTCTCTCAGGTTCCTGGCGAGATTTTAGTTACCGTTAATGGCAATACATTTACCGGATTAAATATTGATATGGGTAATCCGCACGCAGTTGCGTTTGTTGATCAGATAAGCCAGGTTGGTGATTTAAAAACACCGCCGGTTGTCCAACCAAAAGATGAGTATCCAGAGGGAGTAAATGTTGAGTTTGTTGAGTTTATGGAAAATGGCGAATTAAAGATGCGGGTTCATGAGCGAGGCGTAGGTGAGACCCAATCCTGTGGCACCGGAACATGCGCAGTTGCATTGGCTGCAACAATTCAGATGCGAAAATCTCTACCAATAAAATGGGTAATTAACGCACCTGGTGGTCGATTAGTGGTTGATATTGATGGTCATAGCAATGCCACATTAACTGGGCCTGCTGAATTAGTTAAAGTGGTTGAGTTGGATCAATTTCTGTGAGTAAAACCGGCAATGATTCAGGTGATGGATTAGAGATTGATATTGATCAATTAATCAGAGAGAACGCTCAAGCGGTTGCAGATTATGAGGCACAAGAGTTACCTGAGAGTCAAAATCAAGATCTGCAAGATCGACAAGCACTTCGCAGGGTTAGTGGTTTATCCACTGAATTACAGGATGTCTCTGATGCTGAGTATCGTCAATTACGTTTAGAAAAAGTTGTATTGGTTGGTGTTTGGACTGAGGGAAGTGCCAAAGATGCTGAAAACTCAATAAGAGAGTTGGCAGCACTTGCAGAAACAGCTGGCTCACAGGTGATGGAGGCATTAATTCAACGGCGAGATAAACCAGATGCGGCAACATTTATCGGCTCTGGAAAGGTGAACGAGGTTAGGCAAGCGGTGGTGGCTACCGCTGCTGACACAGTTATTTGCGATGGTGAGTTATCACCGGCACAGCTTCGCACTCTTGAGCAAAAAGTGAAGGTGAAGGTGGTAGATCGCACCGCATTAATTTTGGATATTTTTGCCCAACATGCAAGAAGCCGAGAAGGTAAGGCACAAGTTGAATTAGCGCAAATGTCTTATATGTTGCCACGTCTTCGTGGTTGGGGTGAATCCTTATCTCGTCAGGCAGGTAGAGCGGGTGGAATTGGAGGTCGTGGTCCAGGTGAGACAAAAATTGAAACTGATCGCAGAAGAATTAATGACAAGATGTCCAAATTACGTCGTGAGATTAAGGAGATGAAGGTATCAAGAGATACTAAGCGCAGCGAAAGGCGCAAAAACAATATTCCATCTGTTGCAATAGCAGGATATACAAATGCGGGCAAATCATCCCTTTTAAATCGATTAACTGGAGCTGGCGTATTAGTTGAAAATGCTTTATTTGCTACTTTAGATCCAACGGTTAGAAAAACTGAGAGCGCAGAAGGTCGAATTTATACTTTGGTAGATACCGTGGGATTTGTTAGGCACCTACCTCATCAATTAATTGAGGCGTTTAAATCCACACTTGAAGAGGTTTCAGAGTCAGATTTAATTGTGCATGTGGTAGATGGTTCCCATCCTGATCCACAGGAACAGTTAAGAGCGGTTAGGCAGGTGATATCTGAGATCGGCGGCGGTGAGATTATGGAGATTGTGGCAATTAACAAAGCAGATATCGCCGCCCCTGAGGTATTGATGGAGCTACTTCGGATTGAAAGTAATGCATATGCAGTATCGGCAAGAACAGGTTATGGCATCAGTACTTTGGTTAAAGCAATTGAATCTGCCCTGCCAAAACCAAAGGTTGAGATAACTGCGGTAATTCCATTTAGCCGAGGGGATTTGGTAAGTGCTGTACATGAAACGGGGGAGATTATCTCTGAAGAGTATTTACCTGACGGGACAAAGATTCACGCAATGGTGGGTGGGGCATTAGCTAGAAAAATAGAGATGCTAGGAGAGAAGCTTAAACAATAAATCCACTTGGAAAAGGATCAGTTGGATCTAGTAACCAGGTCGACTCTCCCATAACCCATGCTCTACCAGTAATTGTTGGCACAATTGCGGGCAGTGATCCAACTTTTGTATGCTCTTTAACTCTTCCTTCAAATTGTGAGCCAATCCAAGACTCATTAATCAAAACATCACTATCCTTAAACTCACCTCTTGCCACCATTTGTGCAATTCGAGCGCTGGTTCCGGTACCGCATGGTGATCTGTCAAACCAACCTGGATGAATTGCCATGGCATTTTTCCAGTGAAGTGGATTATTACCAGCAGCTATGAAGTCAATGTGATGGCATACGGCAATATCAGGATTTTCAGGATGAATGGGTCGATTTTGTTGATTGATTGCATCACTAATTGCTAGCCCAGCTGTTAAAAATTTTTGACCATTCTCACTTTTAAACTCAATACCAACTCTTTCGATGGGAATAATTGCATAGAAGTTTCCACCAAATGCCATGTCATATTTAATTTTTCCATACCCTGGCACATCCACAACTTGATCGAGCTGATAAGAAAATGATGGAACATTGGTTAAAGTTACTTTTTCAGCTTTACCATTTTTAATCTGCACATCTACAACAACTAAGCCTGCTGGGGTATCAAGGCGCACAGTTGTTACTGGTTCAATTACTGGTACTAAGTTTTTTTCTACCAAAACAGTTGCCACACCAATGGTGCCATGACCACACATTGGTAGGCAGCCTGAAACCTCTATGAATACCACACCCCAATCAGCATCAGCTCTGGTGGGTTTTTGAAGTATTGCGCCACTCATTGCAGGATGTCCACGTGGCTCATACATCAGCCACTGGCGCAGGTAATCCATGTTGGCTATAAAGTTCAAACGTTTTTCAAACATGGTGCTACCAGGAATCTCATCAACTCCGCTGGTAACTACCCGGGTAGGCATTCCTTCAGTATGAGACTCAACTGTAGTTACAGTGCGAAGGGAGTTCTTCATTTACTTACCTTCTAGTTTTATAAAAATCTAACGCCTGTTTAATATCTTTATTTAGTTGCGCCATATCATTTGCCGGTAGCGGCAATCTTGGCAATCTTGTTGGACCACCATACCTACCAACTGCATCCATTGTAACTTTGATAGCAACAATGAATTCTTTACGACTATCCCAGTTAAACAGATTATGGACTGCAGCATAAATAGGTTTCGCCTTAGCATAATTACCAGCTAAGCAAAGGTTATAAAGCTCTACTGACTCTTTTGGCAGTGCATTTGGAAATCCTGCAATCCAACCAACTACGCCACCTGTTGAAAGCTCAAGCAGCACATCATCGGCGCCAACTAAAACTTCAATTCTTGGAGCGTAATGATGTAATTGCCAAACTCTTCGAACATCCCCTGAAAACTCCTTTATTGCAACCACATTCTCTGCTGCATCTGCAATTCGACCAACTAATTGAGGGGTTAAATCCACTTTGGTATCAAATGGATTGTTATAGGCAATAATCGGTAAACCGACCTTGCTTACCTCTTTGTAGTGCGCAATTATCTCCTCATCATTGGCTCGATATGCAGTGGGCGGTAAAAGCATGACGCACTTTGCGCCCATTTGGGCCGCTTGCTCTGTCCAACGGCATGACTCCGCTGCGCCGTAGGCAGCAACTCCTGGAACTACATTAAAACCAGCTGGTGCAGCATCAAGTGCTGTCTTAAGAACTTTACTGCGCTCCTCAGGAGTTAATACCTGGTACTCACCAAGGGAACCATTTGGAATTGCACCGTGGACTCCATTTTCAGCTTGCCATTTTATGTGCTCTGCATACTTATCAAAATCAACTGATAAATCTTTTTTAAAAGGAAGGGCTGTTGCAGTTAATACACCGTGCCATGGTTTTGAATTACTCATGGTTAAACCTTATTCGCCTGCTGCTAAAACACCAAGTGGAATTGGCGAGATGATCGGGCGATTAGCAGCTGAGATTCGATCGGTATCAGTAGGTGAGATATTTAATTCACTGGCAACTAGGTCGACAACTGATCTGCCACAAATTCGGCCCTGACATAAACCCATGCCACATCTAGTCAAAAGTTTTGCAGTCCTTGAATCTGTTGCACCTAATTCACTAATTGCCTGCTTTAGATCTTGGGTAGATACCTCTTCACATCGGCAGATAAGTGTCTGCTCATTTAGCCAGGTGATCCAGCCAGCTTTGACGGGGTAGGACTTAATTAATGCATCGGCAAACCTTTGTTTCTTTGCTCGACGTTTGCGATGGGCTTTAAGAACCTCAACTTTGCAACCTACAAATTGAGCTGCGCTAATCCCAGCAATAACTCCCTCTGCCATTGAAAGCTCTGCCCCGCCAATGCCGGTGATTTCACCAGCAACAAAAATTCCTGCAATTGAGCTCTGTTGATTCTCATCAGTTTTGACAACAACTCCACCATCTTTGGCAACAATCTGCGAACAACCTAATGCTCCTGCTATTGAGGTATCGGCAGTAAATCCCCAGCCAACTGCAGCCACATCACATTTAACATTTCTTACCTTTTTGATCTTGAAATTTCTACTAATTTTGGCCACATCAACAGACTCTAAAATTCCCTCACTATTTTTGTAAGCAGCAACTACAGCACTTGAAAAACGGTCTCGAACTTTGGCTTGGCTAATAGTTTTGATGTAGTAAAAAGCCTCCTTCAATTTTGCAATATTTTCTAACATTACAAATGGCGATAACAACCATCTATTGGATTTATTTGCCTCAAGTAACTCAACTACCTCACCTCCGGCTTTAATTACACCCGCTGCTACGGGTAGTAAAAATGGCCCACTTCCTGCCACAACAACTCTTTTACCTGCTAAAACACCATGACCTTTAAGTAAAGATTGAAGACCACCAGGTGTCATTACTCCCGGTATATCCCAACCTGGAAAGGGTAGAGTGCGATCATAAGCTCCAGTGCATAAAACTAAATTTGCTGTATTAATTATTTTTTCAACACCATTTTGGATTACTCGCAAGGTATTAATGCCATCTTTATGGGTAGCACTCCAAATCTGAGCACCGCTTAACACCGTGATCTCCTTGCGGGCCTTAACTGCATTTATCAACATTAAGCCAGTGGCTAGGTCAAAGTGTTGTCCACCCTGCTCGCCAACTGCATCTGATGCCAATCGCCAATACTGTCCACCTAATCTTGGATTGTTATCTATCAACAAAACTGGTGCACCGGCTGCGGCTGCGGCAATCGCTGCACTTAATCCGGCAGGTCCTGCGCCAACAATTACAACATTATGCATCGCTGCCAACCTGTCGTTGCACCTTCATTCCAGATTTAACTTCAATCAAACATGCGCGTTGATTTCCAACTCCATCAACTACTACTAAGCAATCAAAGCAAACCCCAATTCCACAAAACAGACCTCGTTCATTTTTATTAAATCTAGTTTTGCGTAATATGCGTTGATTAGCTGCCAAAAGTGCAGCCCCCACTGATTGACCTGAAATGGCAGTTATCTTTTGCCCTTCGAAGGTAAATTCAAGATTAGATTGCGACATTTGATTCCTGCTTAAATCTTTTTGGTGAAAATGCCGTTGGGTCCATGAAAGTTTTTCCGCCTGTAATTTGAGCGGTGATTAGCTCACCAGTTGCAGGTGCTAATCCAATACCGGCCCCCTCATGACCTGCTGCATGCCATAGCCCTAAGAGATTTGCATCCTCGCCGATTACCGGCAAGTGATCAGGTGCATATGGTCGAAATCCTCGGTATGCCCTAAGTAAAGGAATAGTTGCAAGTATTGGAAATAGCGAGATGGCTTGTCTAGCCAATTGCCTTAGTACTGCCACATCTAAATCTGATTTAAATCCAACTCGCTCGCGGGATGCGCCGATCAATATATTTCCACTTTCAGTACCCTCTACCACTGCGGAAGATTGTAGATCAGCATCACTACTAGCAACATTTGCTACATAATCTGCGTCATAAACTTTGTGGTGAACAATTTTTGGTGCTGGTGCGGTAACTAAAATAAATCCTCGCCTTGGCATGATGGGCAGGTAAGAGCCGGCTAACTGTGCAATCTCACCAGCCCAGGTACCAGTTGCATTTACAACAATGGGTGAGCTATAAGTTTTTTTCTCTGTTGTAACTCCAACTACTTTTCCAGATTTCGTGTTAATTGATTTAACATTTTCTCCTTGAATAAATGCACCGCCCCGTCTTTTCACTGCTCGCATAATTTGCGCAGCAGCCAACATTGGCTGACATTGTGCATCCTGCGGGTATAGAACTGCGTACTCGACCGTGTTTGAAAGGTGTGGCTCAATCTCCTTCACACCTTTGGCATCTAACTCAACAACCTCAATTCCACAACCAGCCTGTTGGTTGGATAATTTTTTAAGATTTGCAATGCCAGTTGAGGTACGTGAGATTACAACTCCACCCTTTGGCTCTAACTCAAAACCGCCCCCAATATCGGTGTTAAGTTCAAACCAAGCATCTCTGGAGCGAAGGGCAAGTGTTAACTCAGGGCTTGGCTCTTTATCGGAGACTAAAATATTTCCTTCACCTGCACCAGTTGTTCCACTAGCTACTGCACCACGGTCAAGCACTAAAACCTTTAATCCGGCATTTACCAGAGAGAGTGCGGTGCAGGCACCTACTACGCCAGCACCGATCACAATCGCATCTGGATTTTTCATAAGGCAAATCTACTGTCAGTGGTGCTTGTTTAACTATTGGTAGTGGGTAACCTCACCAAGGGAGGGTTAAATGAACTGGCTAAATCTCATCTCGATTCCACACAGATCACTCAGGTGGGATTTCACTTGCCCTACCTAATAAGATCAGGGTAACTGGAAAAGAATGGTGGCAAATTAGGTGGGGTTAGTTTTAATCCAAGGTAGCGAGAGTTTGCTTGCTGATCGCG
>Ga0194130_10001048_pt1 | contig 46956 bp, 33 predicted proteins | sample TA2KigsurfametaG_FD_160084 | JGI IMG/M metagenome (GOLD analysis project Ga0194130, IMG submission 160084) | Freshwater microbial communities from Lake Tanganyika, Tanzania - TA2015050 Kigoma 12 surface | ecosystem: Environmental > Aquatic > Freshwater > Lake | place: Tanzania: Lake Tanganyika...
CATCCCCGGCTCCGGTCGGGCTCCGCCCTCCCTCCACCGGGGATGGACTTTCCGCAGCGAACCAACCACCATCAACCAGCGCCTGAAACTCTCACATCCCTTGGAGCAGTTTTTGCGGTCCTGTCACACTGCGACGCCCAGATTGCCGGTGACCTTGTTCGTGAGGGTGAACTGGTCGCTGATGCGGTCGTAGCTGATGCTCACCCCGGCGGCCGAGGCGTTGATCCGGTCCATCAGGTTCTGCACCGAGTCGGCACTGGCGCTGTAGCTGATGGACACGCCGTTGATCTTGAACTCGCCGGCGCCAGCCCCACCGTCGGTGACGGCCGTCTGGAAATTGGCCGCATTGAGCGTGGCCGTCGGTGTGATGCTGCCGAGACTCGAGGAGCTGTCGATCTGGCTGGTGCCGTTGTTGGAAAGCCGGGCGACGCTGAGGAAATTGGAGGTGTCGGTCGAGCTGCCGATGACCAGAGGTGGGCCGCCACCGCCTAGGCGTCGCAGGGTGATGGTGTCGGTGGTGGCGCTGTAGGTGCCCTGGATGTTGCCCGGGGCCGCTGCATCGATGCGATCGAAGACGTCCTGCAGGGTGTCGACGGCCGGATCGATGGTGACTTGAGCGCCATCGACCGTGATGGTGCCGGCGGTGATCAGCGGATTGAACCCCTTGGAGGCCAGCGTGCCGGTGTTGACGCTGTTGCTGGGATAGAGGTTGGCCCCGATGCCGGTGGCCCCGACCATCTTGGAGGCGGTGGCCAGCTGGGAGATGTTGAACTCGTAGGTGCCCGCCGCACCGCCGGGGGCCGCCGTGGCGGTCAAGACGGTGGAATCGCTGACCGTGGCCTTGCGCGCCTGCAGCACCTCGTTGGATTTGAGCGCATCGACCCGGTCTTTCAGCACCTTATGCTGCGTCTTGATGCTGCCGAAGGCGTTGTTCCGGGTCTGCAGGGTCGACTGTTCGGAGCGCAACCGCTTCTGCGGTGTGCGCTCGACGTCAGCCAGCTTGTCGACCAGCGACCGCCAGTCGAAGCCGGAGGCCAGTCCAGAGAGCCCCAAATCCATAACGATGACGCATCGGCAGGATCGGCAATTTTCTTGAATCCCACCCCGGGAGGCCTCCTGCCGGACCCCGGGCTCAGGCCCCCTCGGCCCCGCGCTGCCGTCCCTGCCATGCGGCGTCGGGGGCCCCAACTTCACCCTTTGAAATTGCCCCCTGCATCGACACTCTGAATGCCGATTTTCGCATGAAGCGCACGCACCATTGCAATGAACTCCGCGCCACGGACGCCGGCCGCGCGGTCATCCTGACCGGCTGGGTCCACTCCCGCCGCGACCTCGGCGGGGTCCTGTTCATCGACCTGCGGGACCGCGAAGGCCGGACCCAGACGGTGTTCGATCCGTCGGACCTCCCGCCGGCGGTCTTCGAGGCCGCCTCCCGGCTCCATGCCGAGTCGGTCATCGAGATCGAGGGCAAGGTGCGCGTCCGGCCCGAGGGCACCCGCAACGCGAAGATCCTCTCAGGCGAGGTCGAGGTGCAGGTGCTGTCGATGACCGTGCTGAACCCGTCGGCGATCCTGCCCTTCCAGGTCGACGACCCGGAGGTGGCCAACAAGGTGAACGAGGAGCTGCGCCTGCAGCACCGCTACCTCGACCTGCGCCGGCCCGAGATGATCCGCAACCTGCGGCTGCGGTCCAAGGTGGCCATCGCCACCCGCAGCCACATGGACGACCAGGGCTTCCTGGAGGTCGAGACGCCCACGCTCTTCAAGTCCACGCCCGAGGGCGCCCGCGAGTTCCTGGTGCCCAACCGCCGCGAGCCGGGCACCTTCTACGCGCTGCCGCAGTCGCCGCAGCAGTTCAAGCAGATCCTCATGGTCAGCGGGGTGGAGCGGTACTTCCAGCTCGCCCGCTGCTACCGCGACGAGGACTTGCGGGCCGACCGCCAGCCCGAGTTCACCCAGGTGGACATCGAGATGTCGTTCATCGAGCGCGAAGACATCTATCGCCTCATCGAGGGCCTGCTCCAGCGGGTCTGGAAGACGGCCCTGAATGTCGACATCCCCACGCCCTTCAAGCGCATCTCCTTCGAGGAGGCGCTGAACCGTTGGGGCATCGACAAGCCCGACACGCGCTTCGGCATGGAGCTGGTGGACTTCACCGAGGAGTTCCGCGGCTCGAAGTTCGGGGTTTTCGGCAACTGCGTGGCCGGCGGCGGGGTGATCAAGGCGATGAACGCCAAGGGGTTGGCCGGTGCGACCCAGGGGCAGATCGAGACGATGACCGAGTACGCCAAGAGCTTCGGCGCCAAGGGCCTGGCGTTCATCAAGGTGGAGAACGGCGAGTGGAAGTCGCCGATCGTGAAGTTCTTCAACGAGGCCGAGAAGGCGGCGTTGACCCAGAAGCTCGGCATCGAGCAGGGCGACCTCATCCTCTTTGCGGCCGACCAGTGGCTCAACGCCTGCGAGATTTTGGGCAAGATCCGCCTCTACTGCGCCGACGTGCTCAAGACCCAGGGCAAGCTGGTGATCGATCCCGCCCGCTTCGACTTCCTGTGGGTGGTGGAGTTCCCGCTGCTGGGCTTCGACCGCGAGATGAACCGCTGGTACTCGAGCCACCATCCGTTCACCGCGCCGGTGGCCGAGGACATCCCGCTGCTCAAGACCGACCCGAAGAAGGTCCGGGGCCAGCACTACGACATCGTGGTCAACGGCGTGGAGCTGGGCGGCGGGTCCATCCGCATCCACCAGCCCGACGTGCAGAAGACCATCTTCGAGGAGTTGCTGCAGATTCCGGCCGAGGAGACGCAGTTGCGCTTCGGCTACATGCTCGAGGCCTTCAAGTACGGGGCCCCGCCGCATGGCGGCATCGCCTTGGGCTTCGATCGGCTTTGCGCGATCCTGTGCGGCACCACGAGCATCCGCGACGTGATCGCCTTCCCGAAGACGGCCAAGGGCACCTGCATCATGACCAGCAGCCCGAGCGCGGTGACGTCGCGGCAGTTGCGCGACCTGCACCTCGAGGTGAAGGCGGCCAAGAAGGAGGGCTGAGGCCGCAGGGGTGGATCGGCAACTTCCAGCTTGGCCGGCCGAGGAGGCATCAGCCATCCCCGGCTGGTCGGCCCGGAATGGGACGTCTGGCCACCGGCGTGGGGTGATCGGCAGGGGTGGATCGGCAAGGGTGATTCAAGCCCAAGCCACCTGAGATCCCTGCCCCGGGGAATGGGTTGAACGGTGGGGACTTTCTGGGGAGGAATTCCTTGGGGAGGAATTTTCTGGGGGATGCCTTGGGGACTGGTGGAGCCGAGGGGATTCGAACCCCTGACCTTCTCATTGCGAACGAGACGCTCTACCAACTGAGCTACGACCCCGTTCCCAAGACGTGGGAAACGCTGCCGATTCGCGGCCCGCGTGGCAAGACCGGGTTTTCCCGGCAGCCGCCGCCCGGGCCGGCCCGGGCCCCGGGAGGCCGCTTCGCCAGAGGCTTCCGGCCTGCCGGCCGGTTCAGGCCCGGAAATCGGCCCCCGAATCGACGATCTGGCGCATCTGGTCGAACCACCAGGCGGCGCGTTCCCGGCCGCAGGGCCGGAAGGTGCGCGGCCGTCGGTGGACCCGCCGGGCAGGCGCGGCCGGGAGGTCCAGCGGCAGCCAGCCGGTGGTCGTGGCGTGGGTCTTGTGGAGGTCGGTTCGCGAGCGATTCATGGCGGGAGGTTGGGGCATGGGATCAGACATTGGCTGTCTAAGGATTCGCTCGCCGCGGGTCGTTTCTTCGCGGAAATCTTGAAAATCAAGGTCGAGGGCCCGCCTCCACGGCCGGGCCCGGCGCGGGATGCATGAGCCGTCCCCCGGTGGGGGGCGCCGGGTGCCCGGCACGGCACGGGGCGTTTTCTGGGGGGGCAGGGCGCGTTCCCGGGCGGCGCCGTGAGGTCGGCTTGCATGGATCCGAACCCGGTCCGACCGGGACTCATCCCGCCGTCCTGCGTGCCCGCTGCAGCCGGGCCTGTCGCGTCGGCGGCGGTTTTGACGGGGGAGGGGGGCCTTTCGTAGGGTGAGGGGACATGATCGCTCCGGATCGGGCCCGGGCCCTGCGGCACGCCATGCCGGACGGGGGACTCTTCGGCGGGATGAGCTGGAGGTCGGCCGCCCGTCCCCTGGCGCTGGGTCCGGAACTGGCTTACGAGATCGAGGCGCTGGGCCGGGTCTTCCACCAGTTCTACAAGGCGGTGAACCAGCTCTACCGCCGCAGCGCCGAGGGTCGGGCCCCGGCCTGGGTGGCCGGGGTTCTCGACCAGGGGAAGCCGGCCGAGCTGGTGGCCCTGCAACGGTCGGCGGCCCTCCGCAACGAGCTGCCCCGGGTCATCCGGCCGGACCTGCTGTTGACCGACGAGGGTTTCATCGTGTCCGAGCTGGATTCGGTGCCCGGCGGGATGGGCCTCACCCAGTGGCTGAACCAGACCTATGCGGCGCTGGGCGATGCGGTGATCGGCGGCGCCTCGGGCATGCGCGAGGGCTTCGAGTCGATCTTCGGTGCGGCCCCCCGCGTGCACCTCGTGGTGTCGGACGAGGCGGCAGCCTACCGACCGGAGATGGCATGGCTGGCCTCGCAGGCGGAGGGTGGGCGATTCCAGGTGCATGGCGGCGGGTTTGACGCCCCGGCCGATGGCGACGCGGTGTACCGGTTCTTTGAACTGTTCGACCTGGCCCAGGTCCCCGGCTCGGCCGCCCTGTTCCGTGCCGCCCTCGAGAAACGCATCCGCCTGACCCCTCCGCCCCGGCCGATCTTCGAGGAGAAGCTGCTCTTCGCGCTGCTCTGGAACCGCAACCTGCGGGAGTTCTGGCGGCAGGAACTGGGGGAGGGGTTCTACCTGAGGCTGCTGAAGATCGTGCCTCGCAGCTGGCTGCTCGATCCGGAACCGCTCCCGCCCCATGCGGCCTATCCGGGCCTCGAGATCACGGAGTGGTCGCAGTTGAAGTCGCTGTCCCAGCGGGAGCGCGCCCTGGTGCTCAAGATCTCCGGCTTCAGCCCCGAGGCCTGGGGATCCCGGGGCGTCCACCTGGGGTCGGACCTGAGCGCCGGGGAGTGGGGCGCCGCCGTGGATCGGGCGCTGGCCTCCTGGCCCAGGTCGCCCTACCTCCTGCAGCGGTACCACAAACCGAGCCTGCTCCAGGCCGAGGCCATCGATCTGGAGACGGGGGAGATCACCCCGCAGGCGGTCCGGGCGCGCCTGTGCCCGTACTACTTCGTCTCAGGGGACGGCGACCAGGCACGGCCCCGCCTCGGGGGCGTGCTGGCCACCCTCAACCCGGCCGACAAGAAGATCATCCACGGCATGAGCGACGCGATCCTGGCGCCCTGCTCGGCCTGAGTGCCGGGGCGCCGGGGCGCCGGGGCGACCAATGCCGGGGCGACGGGATGCCGCAAGGCCTGTGGATCGCCCGCTCTGGGGGCCCGGTCAGTCGAGCACGACCTCGGTGCCCACGCCGGCGTCGGTGAAGATCTCGAGCAGCACGGAATGGGGCACCCGGCCGTCCACGAAGGACACCTTCTCGACTCCCGATCGCAGGGCCGCCACGGCGCTGTCCACCTTGGGGATCATGCCCTTGTCGACCACGCCGGTGGCCTTGAGGCCGGGCACCTCGGAGACCGACAGGTGGGAGATCACCGTCGAGGGGTCCTTCGGGTCGCGCATCAGGCCCGGCACATCGGACATGAAGACCAGCCGCCGCGCCTTGAGGGCGATGGCCGCCATGGCGGCGGCGACGTCGGCGTTGCAGTTGTACACGTGACCATCCTCGCCCCGGGCCGTGGGGCTGATGACGGGGGTGATGCCCTGCCGGATGCAGTCGATCAGCGGCCCGGTGTCCACGGCCGTCACCTCGCCCACGTACCCGATGTCCACGGGCTCGCCCGCGGCGTCCCGCAACCAGAGCTTGCGGCAGGTGAAGAGATCGGTCCCGGAGAACCCCTGAGCGGCCCCCCCGAGCGATTGGATCGTCTGGACGACTTCCGGATTGATCTCGCGCGAGAGCACCTGGTCCACCACCCCGACCGTCGCGGCGTCGGTGACCCGCTGTCCTTGGATGAACTGCGCCTTCAGCCCCGCCGCCTCCATGGCCCGGGTGATGGCCTTGCCGCCGCCGTGGACGACCACCGGGTTGATCTCCACCGCCTCCAGGAAGACCATGTCCCGGGCGACGCCGTGGCGCACGGCCGGGTCGGGCGAGTCCATGAAGCTGCCCCCGTACTTCACGACGAAGGTCTCGCCCGAGAACCGTTGGATGTAGGGCAGCGCTTCCAACAAGGCCGCCGCCTTGGAGATCCATTCTTGCATCGGCCTCCGATGGTGCGGACCCCACGGCCGGCTGTCACTCCCCGGAATACCCCGGATGGCCCCGAAGCGGGATCCTGAAGCCGGGGTCTGCGCGCCGATGTGTCCCATCCCGCCTCGCCTCGCCTGTTGCCGACCACGGGCGTCGAACGTAGCCTGTCCCCACGATGAATCCTGCTCCCGCGGTGGCCGCTCCCGGCAACACCTGGCTGATCTACGCCCTCCTGACGGTCGTCTCCTGGGGGGTCTACGGGGTCATCCTGCACAAGGGACGTGGCTACATGCCCATGGGTTCGGAGACCCCCCACGCCGGGCTCAAGGCCTTCCTCTTCGTGTGCATCGCCTACGCGGTCATCGGCGTGGCCTCGGCCCTCCTGCTCAAGGCGCGGGGTTCGAACTGGAGCCTGACCCCGGATGGCATCCGGTGGAGCCTCATCGCCGGCTCGGCCGGTGCGGTCGGGGCGTTCACGCTGGTGCTCGCGCTCGGAGAGGCCTCGCCCATCTACAAGGGCGCGGCGGCGGCGGCGGTCATGCCCATCGTCTTCGCCGGGGCGCCGGTCATCAACACGCTGGTGGCGATGCTCCTGCATCCCCCGCAGGGCGGCGTCAAGGCGCTGCCGGTGCCCTTCCTGCTGGGGTGCGTGCTGGCGGCGGTGGGCGCGTTCCTGGTGGCCAAATACGCTCCGTCCAACACCGGGGGCCCCGCCAAGCCCGCCGCCCCGGCGGTCGCACCCGCGGTGGTCGCGCCGACGGCACCCTGAACCCCAGAGAAGAACCCCCGGGGCTCCCCGGGGTGGAGCCCCCGCACGCGTGAGCCAGACCGGATACTCCGGACCCGGGGCCGATGGGCCAGGGGCGACCGCCCGGCCCTACCCGTCCGGGGCATCTGACCTGACTGACTCTCTGGAGGCGATCCGGGACCTGCTGGCGCGGGTCCTGCCGACCAATGGGTTCCAAGCCCGACGGTTGGCCTCGGTGGGTTGTTCCGCGGTTCCGGCGTCGATGGAGGATTTCCGGACCCGTTTTCCCCTGACGACCAAGGCTGAACTGGTGGCCGACCAGGCGGCCTCCCCGCCCTACGGATCGAACCTCACCTTCCCGCCCGGGGCCTACACACGCTGCCACCAGACCAGCGGGACCCACGGTGCGCCCATGCGCTGGCTCGACACGCCGGAAAGCTGGTCGGCCATGACCGACGGCTGGGTCGAGGTGCTCCGGCAGGCGGGCGTGGGTCCCGGGGACCGGGCCTTCTTCCCGTTCAGCTTCGGGCCGTTCCTGGGGTTCTGGCTGGCCTTCGAGGCGGCCCAGCGCCTGGGCGTGCTGTCGGTGGCGGGTGGCGGGATGGGGTCGGCGCTGCGCCTGAAGGTGATCCTCGAGCAGGGATTCACCGTGATGTGCTGCACGCCCACCTATGCGCTCCACCTGGCCGAGACGGCCCGCGCCGAGGGCCTGGACCTGCGGCGCTCGAAGGTGCGGTGCCTGGTGGTGGCGGGAGAGCCCGGCGGCAGCCAGCCGGCGGTGCGGGCGCGCCTCGAGTCGGCCTGGCCGGGCGCCCGGGTCTTCGACCACCACGGCATGACCGAGACGGGGCCGGTCACCTATGAGTCGGCCGAGTTGCCCGGCAGCCTGGTGATGCTCGACGACCTGTTCTTCGCCGAGGTGATCGATCCGGTCACGCTGGCCCCCGTGCCCGAGGGCGAGGTCGGGGAACTCGTGCTCACCACCCTGAAGCGCGTCGGCTCGCCCCTCGTCCGCTACCGCACCGGCGACCGAGTCAGACCCCGGCGGTGGCGCGGTCGCTGGACCTTCGAGGGCGGGATCCTGGGCCGGGTGGATGACATGGTGGTGGTCCGCGGCGTGAATCTCCACCCCTCGGCGGTGGAGGCGGTGGTGCGCTCGGTGGAGGCGGTGGGCGAGTACCGGGTGACGGTGGACCGCACCGGCGAGCTGGCCGAGGTGTCCATCGAGGCCGAGGCCGATCCGTCCGCGTGCGGCGAACTGGCCGGGCGGCTGCACCGGGCCCTGTCCCTGCGCATGGCGGTGACCCCGGTCCCAGTCGGCTCGCTGCCCCGTTTCGACCTGAAGGCCCGCCGCTGGCGGACGATTTCCGCCGCCTGACAAGCCCCGCACCCGGGGCCGGGGATGGGTTCGGAGGGGCTTCGGGCGGTCGACGCGGCGGAGGATCGGCCGAAAGTGCTCCCCTCAGGGCCGCTCGCCTCGGAACGCCGCCAGCCCGCGCACCAGATCCGCGGCGCGGGCAAGCACCGGGTCGGCCAGCCGGACGGCGCGCGTCGGTGGGGTCTCCGGTCCGCCCGGTGGGCTTCCCGGGGATTCCCCGCCGGTCTGGCCCCCAATCTGCCCGGCCGGGGCGGTGAGTTCGTTGCGCTGGGCCCGCACCAGATCGGCCTCGCTGACGCGGCGCCGGGGCGAACGCGCGCCACCGGCCACCCCGGGGGTGCCGGGCGTCTGGGCCGGGGCCGTGGGGTTCCCGAGGAACGCCCGCTCGGCCGCCTCGGTCACCGGGACGCGGATGTCCGGGGCGATCGGTCCGGCCTCGAGGATCGACCCGTCGCCGAGGAGGAGCCGTCCGGAGGGGATCCGCAGGCGCGTGCCGTCGGCCAGCGTCGCCTCGCCGAACATCCCATGCGTGCCCGCCGTCGGCTGGCCGACCAGGGCGCTGCCGGTCTCCATGCGCAGGGCCGCGGCCATCGCCTCGGCCATGCCGCCGGTGCGTCCATTGATCAGCACCGACATGGGCAGGTGCCAGACCCGGCTCTGGACCGGGGCAACTGCCGTCGCCGGGGTTGTCGCCGGGGTCGCCGCCCGTGTCGCCGGTTGCAGCACGGCCTCGATCCGGTCCGAGAACAGGGCCACGCCGCGGGCGGCCGCCTCAAGCGACGCCCCGTCGGCGAACCGCAGGTCCAGAACGAGGCCGGCGGCGTTGGTGATCCACGATGCCTCGGTCAGGGCCGAGCGAAGGGCTTCGGGCAGGCCCGCCTCCACCCGGCCCACCCGCAGGTACAGCACCCCGCCCTCGAGGTGTTCCCGCCGGGCCACGGGACCCGGGGGCGACACGGACCCGTCGGCCGGATCGGCGGCCTGGCCTGCGTCGTCGCCCACGCGGCGGACCCCGAACTGGTCCATCAGGGCCCGGGCGGCCCGGGCCTCGAAGTCGGCGGGGTTGACCCCGAGATGGGTCCGGAGCGTCCGGATGAGATCCGGAAGATCCGTCGCGACGGCCGTGTTGGTCGATCCCGCCGGGGGTGCCGTCGGTTCGGCCCGCAGCGAGCCGGTCCGTCCGCCGGGCAGGACGGACGCCGCGGCCATGGCGGCGGTCAGGAAGGCGATCCGAAGCAGGTTCATGCGCAGGGTCCCATGCCGAGGACGGTAGCCCCGGGACGGGGTGCTGTCGCGGGCAAGTTCCCCCCCCCGGGCGGCGCAGCCCCCCCCGGTGCCCCATCCGAACTCCGAATCGCCGGTCTCCTGGAGGTGGCCGAAGATCTCCGCGGGGTTCGTGGACCGAAAATGCTGCTTGCACCCGGCAGGCCGGGGCTGGCAGGATCTTCCCTCCTCTAACTCAAGATTGCTTCGATTATGGCACGCATTTGTCCGCTGACGGGTCGCCGCCCGGTGAAAGGCAACCACATCTGGCGCTCCGGTAAGGCCAAGAAGAAGGGTGGCATCGGTACGCACGTCACCGCGATCACCAAGCGCAAGTTCTACCCCAACCTCCAGCGCGTGAAGGCCATCCTGCCCACGGGCGAGATCCGCTACATGCGCGTCTCGGTCAAGGCCCTTAAGGCCGGTCTGGTGACCAAGGCCCCGCGCCGCACCTGGAAGAAGGCAGACGCCGCCGCCGCCAAGTAACGGCGGCTTTGGGGGCGGCAAAGCGCCGGTCCCCTTTGGGATCCAAGACACAAGGTTCCCCCGAGACACAACGGCTCCCGTGACCCGGGAGCCGTTGTGCGTTGGAGGGGGGGCTTCCCCGGGGAGTTTTCCGGAGGGCGCTTCCCACCGATCGGGCCTTCCCCCCGAATCATTTATCCGAGGCCGCTCCTACGGTCGGGGCAGGGCCGACGGCAACGACCGGTCGCCCACGCCTTCCTGACCCAGCGCGGGCGATGATGGGAGACGGAGACTTGGGGGCCGCAATGTTGGGCCGAATCCCGCAGCGCGGGCGATCCCGTGGCGATCGGCGCGGTATTCTGGCTCAGTGCTTGGCGCCGGTCGTGGCCAGGTACTCCAGCAGGTCGCCCAGATCCTGCGGTGGCAACTGCTCGAAGCCGCCCGGCATCAGGGACTGGCCCGAGGACTCCAGCTTGGCGATCTCGCTGCGCTGGACCACATGCTTGGCCCCCGTGGTGTCGACGATTTCCACCGAGGTGGCCGTCTCGGCATCAAGGCGCCCCGACACGCTCTCGCCGTCCTTCCGCGTCGCCGTCCAGAGCCGGTAGTTGGCCTCGACCGAGCGGTTCGGGTCGAGGATCTCCGTGAGGATCTCCGCCTTGGGCCGGGACCCGATGCCCGTCAGCTCCGGCCCGATCCTCCCGCCCTTGCCGGCCATCGCGTGGCAGGCGCTGCAGTTCTTCTCGAACACCTCCCGGCCTTGGTCGGCCTTGCCCGCCTTCAGGACCAGCGGCTGCAGGCGGTCGATCATCGCCTGCATGGCCGCCGACGACTTGGGCGGTCCGGCCTTCTGCAGTGATCGGGCCTTGGCGGCCACACCCTGGTCCGAGTGGCTGGCGAGCTGGCTCCAATGATCCCGGCCGATGTCGCCGGCTGCCAGGGTGCCCGCCTCCACGGCCCCAAGCAGGGCGTCGGCCCACCATTTGCGGCGCAGCATCAGGGCGGTGGCGGTGCGGCGCGAGGCCGGCGAGAACTCCGGCCAGCGCGCCAAGATCGCGGCGGCGGTCTCCGGGATCCGTGAGACACCGAGGGTCCCGATGAGGCCGTTGGCCAGTGGCGGCGGGGTGAGCGTGCCGATCTGGCCGAGGATGGCGGCGACGGAGTCCTTCGAGTCGGCGATGGCCATCAGGCGCCGGGCCGCGTCGATGCGCTCGCCGTCGGGAGCGTCAGCCCGCCCGAGCGACTGGACCAGCTTGCCGGACAGGCCCGGGATCTGGTCGGCCACGAGGTCGGCCCGGCCCCACAGCGTGGCCAGTTGCACCAGCGCCACCTTGCCCGCATCGGGTGCCTTGGCCGCCGCGGCCCGGATGCGCCCGGCCATTTCCGGGGTGATCTGCGGGATGCGCTGGGCGGGCCAGCCTGCGGTCAGGCCCTCGAGGATCGCGCCGGAGACCGCGGGCCGGGCCCCGGCCGCCGCGAGGGCGAGCTTCAGGGCGTTGGCCTCGGTGGCGGCGTGGTGACGGGCCACGGTGCGCAGCACGTCCAGCGCGCCGGCGGACTCCGGGGAGACCGAGACCGCCGAGGTGAGGAAGGCCTGGTGGTGCTGGGCTGCGGCCGCCGTCAGGGCGTCCTTCAGCCAGGGATCGGTGGTGTTCCGGGGATCGCGGAAGGCCTCCACCAGGGGGAGGATCGAGGCCGTGTCACCCCGTTCGGCCACCGCCAGCAGCGCGGCCAGACGGACCTGAGCGTCGGTGTCCGAGACCAGCAGGCGCTTCCAGTCGGCCGCCGACCAGGCCGAGGCCGGCAGGGTCTGGATGGCCGCCCGCCGCACCGCCGCCGAGGCGTGGGCCAAGGCCCCGGCCGGGGCGGAGCCTGCGGCCCCGAGCCCGTGGAGGGTCCACAGGGCGTGCAGTGCGCGGGGGTTGAGGCCGAGGTCGTCGACGGAGGCATCGGAGGCCATCCGAATCAGGTCCGGAACCACCGCCCGGTCCTGCGCCTCGACCAAGAGCCGCTGGGCCTGCAGGCGGACTTCCATGACCGGCGATCCCAGGGCCGCCAGCCGCTGCTCCGGGTCGCGCGCCGACAGGTCCACCTTCGGGGCCGGCGTGCCGTCGCGGTGGGTCACGCGGTAGATGCGCCCGTGGGTCTTGTCGCGCAGGGGCGTCTCGTAGGCGTTGCCCTTGCCGTTGCGGAAGCCGTTGGGCGTGGGGTTGTGCTGGATGATGAAGTTGTACCAGTCGAGCACCCACAGGGCGCCGTCCGGGCCCACCTCGGCCATGATCGGAGAGAACCACTCGTCGTCGCTGGCCAGGAAGTTCTTCTCGTTGGTGGCCTTGAAGTCGGCCCCGGAGCCCTCGAAGCGGAACTGCCCGATGAGGTGGCCGGTCGGCTCGGTCACGAAGGAGACCCGGTTCCAGTAGTCCTTGGGAAAGCTCCGCGCCGTGTACAGGGCCGACCCGGCCCCGGCCGTGTATTCGCCGTGCCAGTCCACCTGCCGGACGTTCTTGGCGATGGGGTGGTAGAGCTGGTTGTCGGCGATGGATTCCATGCGGGCGGCCGACCAGCCGCTGACGGCCTCGTAGTGGCGGTTGGCGATGGGCATGTACCACGCGGCGTTGCCGTTGGCCGTCGACCCGAAGACGAGGCCGTCCTCGGACAGTCCGAGTCCCCAGGTGTTGTTGTTGCTGGAGCGGATGAACTCGAGGGCCGAGCCGTCGGCCTTGAAGCGGAAGACGCCCATGCCGAACTTCACGCGCTTGCCGCCGACCTCGCCCTCGAAGCCGCTGTAGCCGACCACGCCCCAGATCCAGTTGTCGTGACCGTGGCGGATGTTGCTGGCCGTGGCGTGGGTGTCGCCCATGCCCCAGCCCTTGAAGAGCACCTTGCGCTCGTCGGCCTTGTCGTCGCCGTCGGTGTCGCGCAGGAAAAGCGTCTGGCCGCCCTCGATGACGATGAGGCCCCCGTTGGCATGGCACAGGCCCGTGGGGATGGAGAGCTTGTCGGCGAAGACCGTGAACTTGTCGGCCTTGCCGTCGCCGTCGGTGTCCTCGCAGATCTTGATCCGGTCGCGCCCCTCGCCGGGTTTCTGGAGCTCGTTGGGGTAGTCGACCGTCTCGGCGATCCACAGCCGTCCACGCGCGTCGAAGGCCATGCTGATGGGCTTGAGGATGAGCGGGTCGGCCGCCCACAGCGCCGCCTGGAATCCCTGCCGCAGCACGATCCGCTCGGCCGACCTGTCCGGGGTGAGCGGAGTCTGCATCCGGGTGATCTTCTCGCCCTCGGTGCCCCAGCGCTGGCCGGCCAGGTAGTTGGGCATCGGGTGGGGAGTCTCCCGGTAGGGCAGCGGCGGCAGGCCGGCCTTGGGCTGCAGGTCCTCGATCGCCGCGGTGGCGGAGGAGGAGACGGCCAGGGCCGAGGCGGCGAGCAGGAGGGGCGCCAGGGAGCGCGACGGGTTCATGGGATGACGTCCGTTGGGATAGTCGATCCGGCCCCCCAAGGGAATCCAAACCGTGGGGCCCTTCGGCTCCGGCGCCTCAGACAGGCTCTCAGGCGATGAGCTTGTGGAGCAGCTCGCCGTGGATGTCGGTGAGGCGGTAGTCGCGGCCCTGGAAGCGGTAGGTCAGGCGCTGGTGGTCGATGCCCAGCAGGTGCAGCAGCGTGGCATGGAGGTCGTGGACATGGGCCCGGTCGGACACCGGGTTGAAGCCCAGTTCGTCGGTCTCGCCCAGCACCTGGCCCCCCCGGATGCCCCCGCCGGCGAACCACATCGTGAAGGCGTCGATGTGGTGGTTGCGCCCGGTCTTCTCGCGCGTCTCGCCCATGGGTGTCCGCCCGAATTCGCCACCCCACACCACGACCACGTCGTCGATCAGCCCGCGCGACTTGAGGTCCCGGACCAGCGCGGCCGAGCCCTGGTCGACCTGGTGGGCCACCTTGGAGAGGTCGTCTTCGAGGGTCTCGCCCGGCCCGCCGTGGGAATCCCAGTTGGTGTGGTAGAGTTGGACGAAGCGCACCCCCCGCTCGACGAGCCGCCGGGCCAATAGGCAGTTCCGGGCGAAGCTGGGCGTGTCGCGGGTGCAGCCGTAGAGCGCCAGCGTGGCGTCGGACTCGCCCCGGAGGTCGGTCAGCTCGGGCGCGCTCGACTGCATCCGCCAGGCCATCTCGTAGCTGGCGATGCGCGTTAGGATCTCCGGGTCGCCCGTCTCCGAGGCCCGGCGGAGGTTCAGCTCGCGCAGGGTGTCGAGGGCGCGGCGCTGCGATTCCGGGCCGATGCCCGCCGGCCGGCCGAGGTTGAGGATCGGGTCGCCCGAGCCCCTCAGGGGAACCCCCTGATGCGTGGTCGGCAGGAACCCGCTCGACCAGTTCACCGCACCGCCGCGCGGCCCCCGCGGCCCGCTCTGGAGCACGACGAATCCGGGCAGGTCGCGCGACTCGCTCCCGATGCCGTAGGTGACCCACGAGCCCAGGCTCGGCCGGCCGAACTGGCCGCTGCCGGTGTTCATGAAGAGCTTGGCCGGCGCGTGGTTGAAGAGGTTGGTGGCGCAGGTCTTGACCAGCGCGATGTCGTCGACGATGCCGGCGATGTGCGGCAGGAGGTCGCTGACGGTCGCCCCGGACTGGCCGTGCCGGCCGAAGGTGCGACGGGTGCCCAGCAGGGTGGACTTGTTCTTGAAGGACGAGTCCATGAAGGCGAAGCGCTTGCCCTCGAGGAACGACGGCGGGATGGCCTGCCCGCTGAGCTGGTTGAGGCGTGGCTTGGCGTCGAAAAGCTCAAGCTGGCTGGGGCCCCCGGCCATGAACAGGTGGATGACGCTCCGGGCCCGCGGCCGGTGGTGGGTCGGCCGGGGTGCCATGGGCTCGCGGCCGGAGGCCAAGGCGTCGGGCGCCCCGCCCGTCGGCGCCGAGGTGCGGCCCTCGGCCAGCAGCGACGCCAGGGCCAGGTTGCCCAGGCCGAGGGCGCAACGGCCGAAGAAATGGCGGCGGGTGAGGTCCGCCAGCGAGGGTGTCGCCGGGAAGCGGTCCGAGGCCGGGGCGGGGGCGGGGTTTGGGGCGGAATCGGGATCGGGGGCGTTCATTCCCGGGTGATGGTTTCGTCGAGGTTCAGCAGCACCCGCGCCACGGCGACCCAGCCGGCGGCCGGCGGTCCGTCGGGTGGGGTGGGCCCGGTGGGCGACGGGCCTGTCGAGCCTTCGGCCCGGAGCAGGGCCAGCAGGCGGGCGGTCTCGTCCGGGGCGGGGCGACGGGCCGTGCAGCGTTGGAAGGCCCGGGCGATCCGCTCGGGCTCCGGGCCGGGGCCCGCGGCCATCCGGCGGGCGAGTTCGAGGGCCAGTTCGTGGAACTGGGCGTCGTTCAGCAGCGTGAGGGCCTGCAGCGGGGTGTTGCTGCGCAGCCGGCGGGTGCAGGTGGTGAAGCTGTCGGGCGCGTCGAAGACCGCCAGGGCCGGATGCAGGGTCGCCCGCTGGATCCGCGTGTACAGGGCGCGACGGAAGCGCCCGCCCCCGGGGCTGGCCTGCCACTCGCGGTTGCTCTGCGTGAAGGCACCCAGGCCGGAGGGTTGCGGAGGCTGCACCGGCGGGCCGCCCAGTGTGCGGTCGAGCCGGCCCGAGGCGGCCAAGGCGACGTCCCGGATGATCTCGGCGTCGAGCCGCAGGCGGTTCTGCCGGGCCAGCCACCGGTTGAGCGGATCGCCCTCGCGCAGATCGGGCCGGGCCCGGGACGAGCGCCCGTAGGTGGCCGAGCCGGTGATGAGCCGGTGCAGCTGCTTGAGGCTCCAGCCCGAGGCCTGCAGCTCGACCGCCAGCCAGTCGAGCAGCTCCGGGTGGGTGGGCGGGGTGCCCTGGGTGCCGAAGTCGTTCTCGGTTTCCACCAGTCCCCGGCCGAAGTACTGCTGCCACACGCGGTTCGCCAGAACCCGGGCCGTGAGGGGGTTGCCTTCCCAGACCAGCCATCGGGCAAGGTCGAGGCGGCTGGCCCGTCCGGCCGGTCGGCCGGGCAGCGCCGGCAGGGCTCCGGGGGTCGCCGGGTCGACCGGCTCGGCCGGCCGGGTGAAGTCGCCCTGCACGAACCGGCGGGTCGTGCGGGGTTGGCGCCGCTCGCTTAGGACCAGCGTGGAGGCCCATGGGGCAGGCTTGGCCTTGGGGTCCGGGCCAGGTCCGGCCGGCACCCCCGGCAGCTCCAGCATCGGCTCGTCCTGGTCGTTGAAGAAGGCGAACAGACCGTAATAGTCGCGCTGGGAAACCGGGTCGAACTTGTGGTCGTGGCATTGCGCGCAGCCGATGCTCAGGCCCAGCAGGCCCGAACCCGTGGTGGCCACGCGGTCGAAGACCGACTCGATGCGGAACTGCTCCGGGTCGATGCCGCCTTCCTGGTTGATCTGGGTGTTGCGATGGAACCCGGTGGCCACGCGCTGGGCTAGGGTGGCTTCGGGCAGCAGGTCCCCGGCGAGTTGCTCGACCAGGAACGCGTCGAAGGGACGGTCGGCGTTGAGGGTCGCCACCACGGCGTCGCGGTAGGGCCAGATGGACCGGGGGGCGTCGATGCTGTAGCCGTTGGAGTCGGCATACCGGGCGACGTCGAGCCACCAGCGGCCCCAGCGTTCCCCGTGGTGTGGCGAGCCGAGCAGCCGGTCGACCACCCGGCGGCGCTCTGCAGGCGAATCGTGGGCGACGAAGTGCTCAACCTCCCCGGGCTCGGGCGGCAGGCCGATCAGGTCGAGGTGCACCCGGCGCAGCCAGGTGGCCGGATCGGCCGGGGGGGACGGCCGCAGGCCCTGCCGCCGCAGCCCATCGTCGATGAAGGCGTCGATCGGGTGGGGCGTCCCGGCCCCGGGCCCGCCGGTCGACTCCGGGACGTCGGGCACCGGTGGCCGCGTGGGCGCGACAAAGGCCCAGTGGACGAACACCCCGGCGGGTTCACCGACGGGCGCGGCCGCACCGTCGGCGATCCATCGTCGGATCCGCCCGATGTCTGCCGGATCGAGGGGCGTGCGCCGGTAGGGCATCCGGTCGATGCCGGGATGGCTGCCCTCGACCACCTGCACCAGCAGGCTGCCGTCGGGGTCACCGGGCCGCAGGGCTGGTCCGGAGTCGCCGCCGGCCCGGGCCCCGGCCGCGGTGTCGAGCCGCAGGCCGGCCTTCGGTTGCACGGCCCCGTGGCACCCGACGCAGGCGCGGGTGAGGAGGGGCTTCACCGTCTCGAGGTAGGCGGACTCGGCCGCCGCATCGGCCCGTTCGCGACCGACCGCCAGGCCCAGGAGGGCCGCGGCGAGGAATCGACCGAGGGATGGGGCGATCCGGTGCGTCATGGACGGTTTGAGCGACAGGCTAGGCCTTTGGATCCGGGAAACAACCCGGCAGTCGGACGATCGGTCCTGGGTTGGGCGATCGTGCCGCGCGATCGAATCGAGGGGGGGGCGGCCGGTCGGGAGGATAAAAGGCGTAAAAAAGGCCAATTTTGCGTGTTTTCGGGCGGCTTCAAAAAGAAGTCGAAACTCGTTGCCAAGCGCAATCCACGGGCGTAGGCAGGAATGCGACCCCCCCCTCCGCTCATTGGTCCGACGCTCCGGGTCGCGTCGACGGCATCGTGTCGTCGGCACCCGGGGCGTGGCCTGCCCACGGCGGGAGAGGCACCACACCACAACGCATGAACCTCCAAAGAAACCTGCCGACCCTTGCGGTCGCCCTCGTCGCAGCACAGGCCCTCGGTCAAGCGCTTCCGGGCAAACCGGAAGACAATGGCGTCAATCCCGTCGGGGAGACCGTCTACGTCAACCCGTCCGACACCATCAACAACTCCAAGACCGAGAGCCTGGGCGTGGCCATCGGCCGGAACGGCAACGTGATCGTGGGCTGGGAGGATGACGGCGACGCCCTTTCGGACCTCGCGGCCGTATGGACGCTTTTCGACCGCGACAGCAAGCCGATCACGCCCGAGACGGCCATCACGTCGGTGGACCCGGCCTTTGCGGGCCGGACGCTTTCCTCGCGGTTCCTCTCGTACTTCCGCAAGGATGGCAGCGCCGTGTCGGGGAGGACCGGGTGGGGGCCCAAGATCAAGTCCAACCTCTTTGGCGGCGGTTTCGGCATGGGTTCGACCTCCTTTGACCTCGGCCTCGAGGTGGTGGAGTTCGCCGGCTACCAGGGTTCGGGCGACTGGCCTTCGGTGCAGTTCATGACCGACGCCGGCACCCCGGTTGGCATCGTCAACGGCGTGCCCGTCGAGTATGGCGCCCGCTCCGGCAACATCCGCATTGGCGACTGGGACTTCCTCTCCACGGGCAACGTGGTCGTGGTCGGCGAGAGTCGGCAGGGAGATGATCTGGTGAGCGTGTACAAGGGCGAGGCCGCAGCCAACCACGTCATCGTCCGGGTGGTCGACAAGACCGGCAAGGAGATCAAGGCCACGCAACTGGCCAGCGCCACCGCCACCAAGACTGAGATGTGGCATGGGTCGGGCGTCACGAAGAGCGGCTTCGCCGTGCGCTTCTCGGACAACGGTCCGGGCCGGGTGCGCCTCTTCGACAATGCCGGCAAGCCGGTCTCGACCAACATCGACCTGGCGACCGTCTCGGGCAATCCGATTGCCGGCGCCGGCGGGCGGGGCGACGGGGTGGGCTTCCACGGCAACGGCAACGACGCCTACGCCTCGGTGGCCATCGGCAAGGACTCCGACGGCAAGAGCCAGGTGTGGCTGACCGTGCTCAACGCCAACGGCACCCTGCGCTGGAGCCGCTCGGCGGCCGACGACCTGGAATTGCTGGCCCCGGGCCGCTGCGACGTCGGCATCGATTCGCTGGGCCGTGTGGCCGTGGTGTTCGACGACGCCTCGGGCACCGGCGGCAGCGCCAAGCTCGTCATGGCCCGGGTCTTCGACGCCACGGGCAAGCCCCTGGGCAAAACCTTCCATGTCAGCGAAAAGGAGTTGCCTGTCATCGACACCCTCGAGGCGAGGAACCCCCGGGTTGCCTTCCGCAACGATTCGATCGCCGTGGTGTGGGAGAGTCGCAACAGCGGCGAGCCCGACAAGCGCGTCGTGGCCATGCGTCAGTTTGTCATTCCGGTGCGTCCAGGAAGCATCGAGTCGGCGGGTCTGAAGCGCATCGTGGCCGACACGCCGGTGATCGTCCCGGCGGGCGATTCCCTCGGCAACTGGGAGCCCTTCGCCTCCGTGGTGGGCACCTCCACCTTCCTGATCGAGGGCAACACCTTCGCCGACGGCAGCACCTCCGAGCAGCGTCACGTGGTGGCCATGCAGCCGGCGGCCGGTGGCGCCATGAAGCTGGGCGAGGCGTTCTTCAATGACGCCGGTGTCCCGTTCAAGGGGGCCATCAACGCCTCCCGCCAGAACGGCAACCCGGGTCGCGTGGCGGGTGATCCCCGGCCGGGCGCGGTGAACTTCATCACCGGCGCCGAGGCCTCCCCGCACGTCGTGGACGGCTTCAACAGCGACAATCGTTTCACCGGCGGCTTCAACCGCCTAGGCGACGGCCGCTACGGCACCATCCAGACCTTCAAGCTGGATCCGGCGACGCTGGCGCAGACGGCGCTGAGCAAGGCGCAGGACTCGGCCAACGGCCGGCGCACCTCGGGCGCGGCCCCGGGCAACCAGATCACCCGCTTCGGCGGCGATGTCGCCGCCCTGAGCGACGGCAACTTCGTCTCGGTCGTGGAGGACCGTTCCAACCAGCTGCGCACCGACGGCAATTGCGCCACCGCCACCCTCTTCTCGCCCGATGGCAAGGTGGTGAAGGAGGCCTTCAAGGTCGCCGACGGCGACCTCTGGGCCAACGTCGCCGCCTTCAAGGGTGGTTTCGCCGTGCGCGTCGCGGGCAAACTCTACTTCTACAACAATGCCGGTGAGCTCCAGGGCGAGCCGGTCGCGCAGACGACCTCCGGCGAGAACTTCGACGGCGGCCGCGGCGACGGCACCCGATTGGGCGGCCACATCAACCAGCCCTGGGTGTTCCTCGTCGGGCGGGTGGTGGGCTCCACGGCGGTCCGTGTCGCCATCTGGGACGCCCGGACGCGCACGCTGGCCACGGTGGCCGACGTGAGCGAGGGCGGCTTCCGGGCCGACGCCGACCGTGCCGTGGTCGGTGCCGACGGCCTCGGCCGCTTCACGGTGGCCTGGGTGTCCAAGCCCGACGGCTACGAGGCCCAGCAGGTGGCCGCGCGGGTCTTCGAGATGGACGAGGCCACCAAGACGGTGAAGCCGCTCACGCCGAGCTTCCTGCCCTTCGTGAACGCCTCGCCGGTGGGTGGCATCCGCTCGGTGGGCATGAGCGTCTCCATGACCACGAAGCAGATCCTCGTGGCCGCCAAGGGCGAGATCAACCTGCAGAACCAGCCCGAGCAGGGGGCCAACTCCACCAGGGAGATCAACTTCTACACGGTGATCTCGCACCCGGCGCCCAAGGACGACACCACGCCGGCGGCCGGTGGTTCCTCCACCACCGCCCCGCGCATCTCGGTGGCCCTGGTCAACGGCCAGTTGAGCATCACCTCCGACCCGCAGCCGCTGCCGGCGGGTTTCGTCTTCGAGGTCGCCCCGAGCCTCACCGGACCGTGGGTCGTCCAGCCCGGGGCCAACACGCCCATCACCCTGCCGGTGGGCACCGACGCGGTCCGCTTCCTGCGCGCCATCAAGCGCTGAGGGGCCGCACCGGGTGCTGAACCCGCCTGTCACGGGGGCCGGATCGATCCCGTCGATCCGGCCCCTGCTTTTTTTCGGACGCCCCGGCTGGCCTTCGGAGGCTTCCCGCCGCAGGATCCAGGGCATGATCTCCCGTCGACATGTCCGTGCCGGATGGCTCGCGCTGGCCCTCCTGAGGTGGTGTTCCCTCCGGGCCGAGACCCTCTGGGAAGCCCGTCCGTTCTCGTCGGAGGGCTTCAATGGACTCATCGAGGGCCCGGCCTGCGACCGGTCTGGCACGGTGTTCTGTGTCGGCTATGGCGACGCCCGCAACATCGCCCGCGTGACCCCCGACGGACGCGCCGAGCGTTTCCTGGCCCTGCCCGAGGGCAGCGCCGGCAACGGCATCCGCTTCGACCGCGCCGGCCGCATGTACGTCGCCGACTACACCGGCCACAACGTGCATCGCATTGACCCGGCCACCCGCCAGGTCACCGTGCTGGTCCACGACGCCCGGATGAACCAGCCCAACGACCTGGCCATCGCCGCCGACGGAACCCTCTATGCCAGCGACCCGAACTGGAAGGACGGCACCGGCCAGTTGTGGCGGGTGGACCGCAAGGGCCGGGCGCACCGGGAGGCCGAGGGCATGGGCACCACCAACGGCATCGAGGTCAGTCCCGACGGCCGCCGGCTGTACGTCAACGAGAGCGTCCAGCGGCGCATCTGGGTCTTCGACATCGGGCGGGGCGGCCGCCTCGGCCAGCGGCGGATCTTCAAGGAGTTCCCGGACCACGGCTTCGACGGCATGCGCTGCGACATCGATGGCAACCTGTACGCCACCCGGCACGGCAAGGGCACGGTGGTGAAGATCTCGCCCAAGGCGGAGATCCTGAGGGAGATCGACGTGCTCGGGCCGCACCCCACCAACCTGTGCTTCGGCGGCGAGGATGGCCGCACGGTCTATGTCACCGAGGCCCACGCCCAGCGGCTGGTCCGCTTCCGCGTCGATCGCCCCGGGCTGGAATGGGCCCGCTGGAAGGCCGCCCGATGAGCTTCGTGGCCTGCGACTGGGGCACGTCCCGGCTGCGGCTCCGGTGGCGCAGTCCGGACGGCGTGTCGCGGGAGGTGGCCTGCGATGACGGTGCGGCGCGGTTGGCCGCGTTGCCCGGCGACCGGGCGGAAGCCTTCGCCGGGGCGCTGCGCCGCGCCCTCGACCGGCTGGGTGCGCCCGAAGGACTCCCGGTGGTGGTCTCGGGCATGGCCGGGGCGAGCATCGGCTGGCATGAGCTGCCCTATGCCCCGCTGCCCTTCGACCTCGACGGCTCGGGCGTGATCGTCGAGCGGATCGCCCCGGGCGTCCACCTGGTGTCCGGGGTCCGGGGTGCCTCCGACATGATGCGCGGCGAGGAGACGCAAGCCCTCGGCTGGGCCGAGCAGGCCGGCGACGCCCTGCCGTCCGTGGCGACCCTGGTCCTGCCGGGCACCCACTCCAAGCATCTCCGGGTCGAATCGGGCGCGGTGACCGCCATCACGACCTTCCTCACGGGTGAACTCTTCGAGGTGCTGGGCCGGCACAGCGTGCTGCGCCATTCGATCGATCCCGGAACCGACGCCGCGGCCGGTTCTGCGGGCGAGTCCGCGGGCGTGATTGCCGGGGCCTTCGACGAGGGGGTGGCGGCGTCGGGTCGGATGGCCCTCGGTGCGGCGCTCTTCCAGGTGCGGGTCCGGCAGGTTCTCCACGGCCGACCGGCTGCGGCCAACCGGGCCTTCCTGAGCGGCCTGCTCATCGGGGCCGAGCTGCGGGCCCTCCCCGGAGACGACACGCCCATCGTCCTCGCCGCAGGGTCCGGCCTCCGGGACTCGTACACCCGGGCGGCGGCGGGTTGCGGGCTGGGTTCCCGATGGAGCGCCATCGAGGTCGACGACCTCTCCGAGGCGGGTCAGCAGCGTCTCTGGCGACGGTGGTCCGGGGGCCGGCCTCCGGCCTGACACCGTCCTGCCCGGGGCGCAAATCCGGTCAGATCCGGTCAGATCCGGGCAGATCCGGGCGGTTCTGGTCTTGGCTCCGCCCCGCCGGAGGCGGATTGTCCGGCATGGCCACGCCTTTCCACGAAGCCCGTTTCCGGGCCATGCCGGTCGTCGGCATCCTGAGGTTCTTTCCGCTGGCGCAGGTCGAGCACCTGGTGCCGGCGGTGATGGCTGGTGGACTGGTGAACCTGGAGGTCACCCTGAACAGCCCCGGGGCCACCGACCTCATCCGGCGGGCCCGGGAGTTGGTCGGCGACCAGGGCAATGTCGGCGCCGGCACCGTCACCTCGATGGCCGGCCTCGAAGCCGCGCTGGAGGCCGGGGCGAGCTTCATCGTCACGCCGGTGGTGTTGCCGGAGGTCATCCGCGCCTGTGTCGACCGGGGCGTGCCGGTCTTTCCCGGGGCGATGACTCCCACGGAGATCTTCACGGCCTGGAGCCTCGGGGCCACGATGGTCAAGGTGTTTCCGGCCGACCAGCTGGGCCCGGGCCACCTCAAGGCGGTGAAGAGCCCGTTCCCGGAGATCCCGCTCATGCCCACCGGCGGGGTCACGGTCGAGACGCTCCCGGCCTTCCGATCCGCCGGGGCCGACGCCTTCGGGGTGGGAGGGCCGCTGTTCGACCCGCGCCGCGTCGCCGCCGGCGACTGGGACTGGTTCCGCCAGCGTGCCGGGCAATTCCGGGACGCGTGGCTGTCGTGCTCGGGTGCGGCCGGCCGGTGACTTGGGGGCTCTCCCCGCCACCGGTCTTCGGGAGGGCTGGAGGCCTTCCGCCCGGAGTCCTGGTGCCAATCCGCCCCGAAGTCCCGAAGTCCCGAAGTCCCGAAGTCCTGAAGTCCGGCGGCAGAAGGACTTTGACGGCGGCGGGACTGATGCCCTAAATTTGCTCCCATGATCCGAGTCCGATCCACGATCCCCTGGGGAGTCGTCGCCGGGCTGGCCCTGCTTCCGGCGCCGGTTCCCACGGCGTTGGGCGGCGAAAAGGCCCAGACGTCGGGAGCGATCCGCTCCGAGGAGCTTCCCGGCTCCCGTCTCCAGTCAGAGGCCGAGCGCGTGGGCACCATGAACAAGCTGCTCCGCAACCGTCAGTTCGACGTGTTCCGCTCCGGCAATTCCCTCGGCGGGGCCATCGACGTCTCGCTGCCGGCTCCGACCACGCCGATCCCGAACCTCGATCCGAAGGCCCGGCAACGGATGATCGAGGAGTATGACCGCAAGAAGAACTGGCTGGCCGAACCCGGTTCGGTGAAGCCCCGCGAGATCGAGAAGGCCGAGGAGATCGAGTCGGGCGGCAGGCAGGCTTCGGAGGACGACATCCCCAATTTCAGCCGGGAGCGGGGTCGTTCCCGCCGATCGAGGGACGAGGCCGCGCAGCGGGATGATTTCGAGGAGGGCGATGCGGCGGGCAAGCCGAAAGGCCGGAAGGAGTCCCGGATGTCGTCCGACGACGCCCGCTCCGATCGTCGCGTGACTGCCCGGGCGGCCCAACAAGCGGCCCAACAAGCGGGGCGGGAGATCGACCGGGGTGGTACGGACGCCGGGCGCTCCAAGACCGTCTCCGAGGTGTTGGCCGCCGACACCGACCACAAGAACTGGTTCAAGGCCCCGGCCGCGACCGACGCGGCCGGCACTTTCGGATTCGCCGCATCCGCCACGCGACCGGGCCAGGGGTTCGAGGGATTCTCGGGCACCGCCACGAGCGCCGCACGGTCCACGGGCAATCCGGCCATCTCAGGCGCACCGAGCGCCTCGGAACTCCTGGGAACCTCCGCCAGCGGCCTCGACGCCGACCCGGGACGTCGGTTCGACCCCACGGTGGCGCCCGGATCGGCCTTCTCCACGGCCTCGACGCCCGAGGGCGGACTGTTCCCGAAGGCCGGTGGCGGCGCCTTCTCCGTGGCTCCATCGTCGGCACCGTCGTCGGACGGCGGGTTCGGGGCCTTCGGAGGCGGCGCCGGCGGAGCCGCCCGCGGCCTCGAGGGGGCGGCGCGGTCGTTGTTCAGCGCGCCGTCGGGCGATGCGTCCTCGGCCATCCGCTCGTCGCCCTCCTTCACACCGCGTCCGGCCGTGCTGTCGTTCCCCCGGAACGGTCCCTTCTGAATGAAACGGCTCCTGTCGGTCGTCCTGTCGGGCCTTCTGTCTGGTCTGGCCTGCTGTCTGGCCTGTTGCCTGGGAGCGGATGCCTTGGGAGCGGATGCCCCTCAGGCCGCCGAGGCGCGCGTGCTCAAGGTGCTGCCCCATTGGGTGGACCACCAGGGTCGTCATGCGCTCTCTCCCAGTCTCTACGAGCGTGATGCCTACCAGGCGATGCTGAGGGACCACCCGGAGAAGCGGGCCGGCCTCCAGTACGAGGTGCTCTGGAAGGCCTCGGGCCGGGTCTCCGGCCCCTTGAGCCTGCGGCTGGAACTCAAGGGGGCCACTTCGGGCCTGCCGGAGATGGTCGAGATGCCCGTGAAACGGGGGCTTTTCGGCCGGCGATGGTCACGGGTTGTCGTTCCGGCCGACCCGTTCTCCCGGTTGGGAACGGCGACCGCCTGGAAGGCCACCCTCATCGAGGCCGGCAAGCCGCTGGCTTCGTCCCAGTCCTTCCTCTGGTGACGTGGCCGCCCGGCTGCCCGGCCTTCCGGCCTGGTGGCGGCGCCAGGCGGCGAAGCCCACCAGTCCCAGCGCGCCAAGGGCGGCGTATTCCTCTGGCTCGGGCACCGCCGAGAAGCTCACGTTGTCGAATCGCCAGGTTCCCGACGGCGAATAGGTCGATCCCAACCGAGAGGCCACATAGTGCGATTGGCCCGGCAGGCCGAAGTCCGAGACGACACGGACCAGCAGTTGGGCGGGATGGGCCGATTCGGGCGGCAGAACCACCGTCCGGTCATACCAGGTCTCCCCCGTTCCGCTGGCGGCCGGCACCCCGGTGAACCGTGCGGCCTCCGTGAACCCGACGCCATCGGAGGACCAGAGCACCCGCTCGGTGTTCGCGGAGGTGTTGCTGTGGCGGATCTGGAAGGTCATCGACACCGGTCCAGCGCCCCCCGTCGGCACGAGGAATTCGACCCCGGCGGTGCCGGGTGCCGAGCCCTGCGAGGGAAACCCCTTTAGGTTCCATCCGCCGGAAGGTTCGCCGTCGCGGCCGGCCGCGAAGGTCGCCGAAGTGCCCCCGATGAGCCGGGCCTCGCCGGATCCCGAGGCGGGTGTCAGGGATCCGCCGTTGAAATCCCATCGGGTGATCAGGATCTGGGCCCGTGCCTCCGGAAGGCCGGCGAGGGACAGCAGGAGCAGCGGGACCAGGGGCCCTGCCAGAGATTGCCGGAGGCCGAACCCCGACACCCACCGGGACGGGAGCCCCGGATCCTGAGACTCCTTCGGCGTCGAACGGGAACCGGACGGGGGGCGGATGGGGCCTCGGAGCTTGGCGGCGCCGTGGCCGGGGCCGTCAGATTTCCCGTCCGGGACCGGGATCGGTCGAGCGGTTTCGGAGTTGCGGTGGGTCCCGGGGGCTTCCTTGGGGCGGTTGTGGGGAAGCTGAGGGTCGCGAAAGGTCCGGGAGGCGGGTGCTGGGCATGGAAGTCTCACCATACAGGAGTTCGCTCGGTCCGGGCCCGATCTCCCCGGAAATCCTCAAACTCCGAAAAAAAACCCGACCGCCCCGAAGGATCCGCCAGAACACCGTCCACGCGGTTGAACCCAGCGGACCCTGAAATTCAGGGGCGACGGGCGATTTCGGACCGTTCCCATCCTTTGGGGACAGGCTCCGGAGCGGACCTCGAGGGCAGGCCCCATGGGCCGTCGCGTCAAGTTTCGGAAAGGAAAGGGTGACACTCCTGCCTGAAAAACAGATTGCCCCGGCAGATGCCGGGGTGTATCCCACACCCAACCAATTTCGAAGACGCTTTCGCCGTGGGCCAGTGTCTCGAACCCAGAAGGGCTTCGAGGCATTTGCCGTCGGCGGGTCGTCGCCGCGATCGGAACATTGAGTCCTATGAGCCAAAACAAAAACAACCTGCTGCGCTGGATGACGGCAGCCGGGCTGGTCTGCAGCTCGGCCTTCGCCGCCACCAACGTGGTTAACTTCAACACCGCGACGGAGCTCCCCTTCAAGGAAGTGGGCGCTGCCGCCGCGGAGTATCGGGCCAGCGGCGGTGCCTCGGGCGGCGCCACCGACGGCTACCTCTCCATCACCGACGCAAGGGGCGGCCAGCGAGCCACCGTGGTGTTCGACGACCTCGACAAGGGCCTGGTCGTCAAGGCCTTCACCTTCGAGTGCGACCTGCGCATTGGCGGCGGCACGGCCCGTCCGGCGGACGGCTTCTCGCTCAACTACGTCCGCGCCAGTGATCCCCTTGCCGCAGACGGTTCACCCTATGCCGGCACGGGCAGCGAGACGAACCTGCCCGAGGAAGGCTCCCTGACCGGTCTGGGCATCGGCTTCGACACCTGGCAGTCCGGCAACCATCCGGGCGGCGTCACCGACGTCGTCGGCATCAGCATCCGCGTCGAAGGAGAGCTCATCACCCAACTGCCAGTACCCCTGCGCCCCGGCAACGTCTGGCCGGGCGGCACTTATGATGAGGTGCCCTTCCGAAACCTGGCAACCACCGACGGCAATTACGCGATGTCGATGCAGACTGGCGCGCTGAACACGACTGATGACCTAAATGGCGACGGGACAGTGGGCAACGACAACGGCACCCCCCAACCGGCCTTCGATGACCCGAATTGGGGTTTGTGGGTCAAGAATCTCAAGTGGGAGAAGTTCAAGGCACAGTTGACCGAAGAGGGCAAGGTCAAGCTGTTTTGGAAGGGCGTTGAGTTGACCCCAGTTGGCGGTTTGGCCAGTTCCTTCACCCCGGCTCCCGGGCGTCTCGTCTTCGGTGGCCGCACCGGTGGCGCTTGGGAGGTGCACCATGTGGACAACATTCGCCTCGAGACAATCCCGGCCAACGACGTGATCATCGGCGCTGCGACCGGCAACCCGATCGGCTTCTCGCTAAGCGCAGTCGATTCCGGCGAAGCGGTGGCGCTCACCTCGGGTTTTTCGCTCAAGCTGAACGGCGTTGACGTCTCCTCGAAGGTCGCCGTCAGCAAGGACGGTATCAACACCACCTTTGTCTTTGGTGACCCCGCCGCGCCGTTTGCGTCAGGCTCCACCAACACGGTTGCCGTTAGTCTGAAGGACAACCGCGGCAATACTGTGAGTGCCAACCGCACCTTCGTGGTGGCCCCCTATGTGACGATTCCAGGCACCCTTGCAGTCACGGGTGTGAACACCTCGCAACGCGGCTTCAACATCCGCACCCACCAGACCGTCCGCCGCGGCCAGCCCAACACCGTCGCCCGCGCCGAGCAGCAGTTGCTGGGTCTGCGCGGTGACAATGTGGCCGACCTGACCGGCTTCTCCGGCGGCGTGTTCGCCGAGACTGGCGTAATTAATTATAGCCAGCCGGTTTCGGGTTCGGATTCTACCCCGGGCCAGAACGGGGCGTTCTCCTCCTCGGCCGGCAACCCAGCCCGCCAGATCGCCGACAATCCGATCCCGGGCATCCCGAGCGCCACTGAATTCCAGGCCAACGGTGACCTCTACACCGACAACATCGCCGCCGAGATCACCACCTTCCTGCAGTTCCCGACCGCGGGCGTGTACCGTCTGACCTTCAACAGCGACGACGGCTTCCGCACCACGGTCAGCGGCAACAACAAGGAGGTCCTCAACTCGCTGATCGTCAGCCAGGCCGATGTCGGCAAGGGCGCCAGCGACGTCGACGCGACCGTGTTGGTGCCGGTGGCGGGCTTCTATCCGTTCCGCACGGTGTGGTTCGAGGGCGGTGGCGGCGCCAACCTCGAGTGGTCGGCTCAGCGTCTGGCGCCGACCCCGTCGGACCGACTGCTGATCAACGATAACGACCCCAACGCCGTGAAAGCCTTCCGTGCTCGTACTGGCGATACCCCGGCGGCCGTGTCCTTCATCCATCCGTTCCGCGGGTCCGGGGGTAACTACATCCCGACGGTTCCCGTCGTGGTGGCGGTGGCCGATGGCAGCACCCCGGTCTCATCGATCACCCTGCTGGTCGACGGCGTGGCTGTCACCCCGACCAAGACTTCCTCGGGAGGCGTGTCCACCTACACCCACAAGCCGGCGGCCAACTTCTCGGCCGGTTCCCACACGGTGGTCGTCCGCTTCACCGCAGGTTCCCAGAGCTATGATGCGACCAACACGTTCACCATCGCCAGCGCCGCCGTCGTGCCGGGTAGCCTCGCGCTGCCGGCGTCGGCCGTGAACACGGGCAACCGGGGCTTCCTGGTCAAGACCATCCAGCAGGCCAATGGCGAGAGCATGGGCAACGATACCTACCGGGGTCAGACCCACATCGCCGGCCTCATAGGCACCCCCAATGTGGCCGATCTAACCCTCTTCACCGGGCCGAAGGGCTACTATGTGGAGACGGGCGTGATCAACTACAACCAGGATGCCGTCTCCAGCGGGTACTTTCCGGATGATCCGGGCGTTCCGGGCATCCCGGGCACCACCGGCAGCACCGACAACTTTGCGCAGGAGATCCTGACCGTCCTCGAGCTGAAGACCGGTTTCTACTGCTTCAACGTCAACAGCGACGACGGCTTCCGTCTCGACATCGGCAACCCGGGTGAGGCCTTCACCTTCCCGCTGGTCGTCGGCGAGTTCAGCGGTGGCCGTGGCAATGGCGGCGACATCACCTCGGGCACGACCTTCTTCTTCGACGTCAAACAGGACGGCCTCTACCCGGCCCGCCTTGTTTGGTACGAGGGCGGTGGTGGGGCCAACGTCGAGTTCAGCGTCCGTCAGTTCGACCCCGTGACGGGTGACCTGCTCAGCGGCACGCTGATCAACGCCGATGGCGGCATCCGCGCATTCCAATACCCGCTGGCCAGCCCGGGGGTTCCGTTTGTTAAATCCTTCGCCCCGGCGCGCACCGGCCGCGCCTCCGGTGTCGCGCCGTTCCGCGCGGGCACCGATGCGGCCATCACGGCCCTTGTCTCGCAGGGTACCGGCCCGGCGCTGAGCGCAGCCAACGTGTCGGCCGTCGTGGACGGCGCCGCCGCCACTCCGACCGTGACCACCGCCGATGGCGTGGCCACCGTGAGCATCGCCGCCCCGGCGGGCGGTTGGGTGGGCGGCACGACCCACACGGTCGCCCTCACCATCATCGACCGCACCGTGTCGTGGACCTTCGGTGTGGCCAACCTGCGCACCCCGAGCTTCTTCATCGAGGCCGAGGACTTCGACAACAACGGAGTCGCCCCTGCGGTCACCAGCGTGATGCCTTACCGTGGCGGCGCACTCGCGGGCCAGGCGGCCGTCAACAACAAGGACTACACTCGCGGAAACGATGGGTCTTCCCCGCTGTACCGCATCGGTGAGGATCCTCAAGCCCCGATGGACCGAAGCGGCGACCGCGACCGCGGCGTGGGTGAGGTCAACGTGAACTTCAAGATGGGCTGGATCGGCAACGACCAGTGGTACCAGTACACCCGCACCTTCCCGGCGGGCGACTACAACGTCTATGCCGCCCTCTCCCATGGTGACGGCCAAGCCAGCGCGACTCGGATGAAGGGTTCGTTCGCCACGGTTGCCAGCGGCGCACCGACGGTGGTTGGTAGCTTCGACTACCCGGCCACCGGCGGTTGGGGCAACAACGCTCTGGTGCCGATGCGCAACGCCGACGGCAGCCTCGCTTCGGTGAAGCTCGGTGGTCAGCAGACGGTGCGCTACAACGCGTCGAATGGTGACTACGACTTCCTGCTCTTCACCCCGGCCATCGCCGGCGCGAACGTGCTGAGCAAGGACGACACCATCGTCCCGACCTCCGGCAACAGTCCGGGTGGCGAAGCCGCCCCGAAGGCGATCGACGGTGCGAGCGACACGAAGTACCTCAACTTCGACAAGCTCGACACCGGCTTCACCGTGACTCCGAAGTCCGGCGCGAGCGTGGTGTCGGCGATCACGCTGACCACCGCCAACGACGCTCCGGAGCGCGACCCGGCCACCTGGAAGGTGCTCGGCTCGAACAACGGCACCGACTACGAGGTGATCGCGACCGGCCCGATGGCCGCCAACCCGTCCCGCTTCCGGGCCGAGACCTTCGCGTTCTCCAACACGAAGTCCTACACCTCCTACCGCGTGCTCTTCCCGACCGTCGTGGACGCCGCCAGGGCCAACTCGATGCAGATCGCCGAGGTCGCCCTGATCGGTACCGCCTCCGGCGCTGGCGGCGGTGACACCCCGCGCTTCACCGGCATCAAGGCCAACGCCGATGGCACGATCACCATCAACTGGACCGGCGGCGGAACGCTGCAGTCGGCCACCTCGCTCAGCGGTCCGTGGACCGATGTCGCGGGTGCGACCAGCCCGCTGACGGTGCCGGCCAACCAGGCCGCCCAGTTCGCGCGCATCCGCAAATAAGCGGCCACCCATCTCGCAATCACGGAGGGGTCGAAGTTCGCTTCGGCCCCTCTTTTTTCGTGTGCGCCCGGCAGGGCGCCCCCTCCAACCGGATCCCCCCAGGGTTTCCGGGAGGAGGGATCCCCCCGGCCGGTCGGGTCCCCGTCCGTGGGCCGGGGGCCTACCGGCCCTCGCCCAGCAGCCAGGTCGGCTTGCGTTCGACGTGCTTGAGTCCGTGCTGGGCGATGGCCTGACTGATCCGGTCGACCGCCTCGTCGACCGAGTCGGTGACCAGGAAGAGATCCAGATCACCGTCGGAGATCGTTTTGCGCTGACGCATCTTCTCGATGTACTCGAGCAGCTCGTGGTGGAATTCACGTCCGAAGATGATCACCGGGAAATGCTTGATCTTGCCCGTCTGGATCAGGGTCATGGCCTCGAAGAATTCGTCGAGGGTCCCGAAGCCTCCGGGCACGATGACGAAGGCGTAGGAGTACTTGATGAGCAGGGTCTTGCGCACGAAGAAGTACCGGATGTTCACCCACTTATCGAGGTAGGGGTTCGGCTCCTGCTCCAGCGGCAGCACAATGTTGCAGCCCACGGAACGCCCTCCGACGTCCCGGGCTCCCCGGTTGGCGGCCTCCATCAGGCCGGGACCGCCGCCGGTCATGATGGTGAACCCCAGCTTGGCGATCTCCGCCGACAGCCGGCGGGTCTGATCGTAGTACGGGCTCGTCTCCGGGAAGCGCGCTGAGCCGAACACGGCGACGCATGGCCCGGAGAAGTGCAGTGCCCGGAAGCCCCGGATGAATTCCCAGGCGATGTCGACGACGAACTTGAGGTCGTCCCATCGGGAGCGGGGACCCTCGAGAAACCGGATGTCGGGTTGTCGCCGGGGGAGACCGTGGGTTTCCCTGGGCGGCTTCCGGAAGGAAGTGATCATGCCTTGGATTAGGGGATCGTACACCCATTCCGCGCCGACGGAAAGGGCAGGGTGAGGGCACCAACTGGTAACAGTCCGTTCTGGCGCACGGCGGGCAGGTGTCCGGGGCGGCCAACTCCGGTTTCGCGCCCGGCAAGATTCGGAGTGTCAGGGTCCAGGATCCGGCTAGCATGGCGGGGTGTTGAACTCCCAGCCTCCCGGGATGCAACCCATCGCCCACCGGACCCTCCAGGCATGGGTCGAAGCCACTGCGGCCCTCACGCAACCCGACTCGATCTTCTGGTGCGACGGATCGGAGGCCGAGAAGGAGTTCCTGTACGCCGAGGCGGTCCGGCAGGGCGTCCTGACCCCGCTCAACCAGGACAAGCTCCCGGGGTGCTATTACCATCGGTCCAATCCCAATGACGTGGCCCGGGTGGAGCATTGCACCTTCATCTGCACCGAGTTGCCCGAGGATGCGGGCCCGACCAACAACTGGGCCGATCCAACCGCCATGCGGGCCAGGCTGCTGGGACTGGCCGCCGGCAGCATGAAGGGGCGCGCGCTGTATGTGGTGCCCTACCTGATGGGGCCGCCGGGTTCGCCGCTGGCTCAGGTGGGCGTCGAACTCACCGACTCGATCTACGTGGTGCTGAACATGCGGATCATGACCCGCATGGGCCGGGTGGCCGTCGACCACCTCGGGCAGTCCGACCACTTCAACCGTGGGCTCCACTGCCTGCTCGACGGCGACCCGGAGCGCCGGTTCATCTGCCATTTCCCGGAGTCCAACGAGATCATCTCGGTGGGTTCGGGCTACGGCGGCAACGTGCTGCTGGGGAAGAAGTGCCTGGCCCTGCGGATCGGGTCCTTCCTGGGCCGGCGACAGGGCTGGATGGCCGAGCACATGCTGGTCCTGGCTGTCGAGTCCCCGGAGGGGCGGCGAAGCTACGTGGCGGCGGCCTTCCCCAGCGCCTGCGGCAAGACCAATTTCGCGATGATGATCCCGCCCGAGCGGTTCCGCGGCTGGAGGATCTGGACCGTGGGCGACGACATCGCGTGGATGCGGCCCGGGCCGGACGGACGGCTCTGGGCCATCAATCCCGAGGCGGGTTATTTCGGGGTGGCTCCCGGCACCAATGCCCAGAGCAATCCGAATGCGATGGCCACGATCGCCCGCGACACGATCTACACCAACGTGGCCCTGAAGCCCGACGGCACGGTGTGGTGGGAGGGTCATGACGATCCGCCCCCGGCCGAGTGCCTGGACTGGAAGGGCGAACGCTGGACACCCGACTCCCCGGGCAAGGCGGCCCATCCGAATTCCCGGTTCACGGCCCCGGCGGCCAACAACCCGGCGCTGGCCCCCGAGGCCCTCGACCCGGCGGGGGTGCCCATCTCGGCCATCATCTTCGGTGGCCGTCGTGCCGGGGTCGTGCCGCTGGTGTTCGAGGCCTTCAACTGGAGCCATGGGGTCTTCCTCGGGGCCACGATGGGCAGCGAGATGACGGCCGCCGCCGCCGGTGGCTCAGGTCAGGTACGCCGCGACCCGATGGCCATGCTGCCCTTCTGCGGCTACAACATGGGGCGCTATTTCCGGCACTGGCTCGACATGCGCAAGCGCCTGACGGAGCCGCCGCGGATCTTCCACGTCAACTGGTTCCGCAAGGACGAGGCCGGGAAGTACCTCTGGCCCGGCTTCGGCGAGAACATGCGCGTGCTCAAGTGGATCCTCGACCGCTGCGACGGCCGGACCGGGGCCGTGGAGACGGCGCTCGGGTGGGTGCCCCGCCATGAGGACTTCGACACCGCGGGCCTTGCCGGGTTCACCCGGGAGCGCTTCGAGCAGCTGCAGCGCATGGATCCCGAGGAGTGGCGTCGCGACCTGCTGGCGACCGACGAGCTCTTCATGAAGCTCTACACCCACCTGCCCAAGGAGATGGTCTTCCAGGGGCAGTTGCTGGTGTCGCGGCTCTGAGCCCATCGGGTCGTCGTCGGCCGTGGCCCCGCGCGCCGGCAGCGTGGGCCAAAAGCCTGTTGCGCCCCGGGGACCTCCCCGGATACTTCCCCGGCAACGATCCATGATGGAGTGGCACATCCAGTCGCGGGCCCATGCCTGCCAGCGGTCCGGTCGACAGTTCGAGGACGGCGAGACCTATCACACCGTCCTTCTGGACACCAAGGTCGGCTTCGAGCGTCTGGACCTCTGCGTCGAGGCCTTCCGGGAGGCCTCCACGGAGTTGCTGGCACAGTCCAACCTCGTCTCGCACTGGAAGGGCGTCTACGAGGCCCCGCCGCAGGTGCCCCCCGAGGCCATCCGGCGCGATGACGCGGAATCCCTGCTGCGGAAGCTCCTGGAGCGCCGGGAGGAGCGCTATGCGCCGGCGGCGTACATCCTGGCCGTGATGCTGGAGCGCAAGCGCATCCTGCGGGTCAAGGGGCAGTCCCGGGAGAGCGGTCGACGGGTGTTCCTCTATGAGCACCCGAAGTCGGGCGACCTGTTCCCGATCGCCGACCCGGATCTGCAGCTGCACCAGCTCGATGCCGTCCAGCGCGACGTGGCCCACCTGCTGGAGCACGGATTGACGGACGGCGCGGAGGCGTTGCCGCCGGTGGCCGACGGGCCGGTCGAGGAGCCCTTCAACGCGCCGAGCGAGGTGGCCTCGCTGGCTGCGGCCTGATCGCGTCGAAGACGATCCGTGCGTTCCTCGTCCACGGAGTAGAAACGGCCCATGTCCGATCTTGAAGCCCTCCAGTCCGCCCTCGGGTATCGCTTCCGAGACACCGGTCTCCTGTCGCTGGCCCTGACGCATCCCTCGGTGGCCCATGAGGAGGGCGGCGGACAGAACCACAACCAACGGCTCGAGTTCCTGGGCGATGCCGTCATCCAGCTGGCCGTCACCTCCGAGCTATTCCAGCGCTTTCCAGACCTGGGGGAGGGGGCCCTGACGCAGGCCCGGGCCCAGTTGGTCAACCGGGGCTCGCTCGCGGCCCAGGCCCGCCGGCTGGAGCTGGGGAACCAGGTCATCCTCAGCCGGGGAGAGGAGTCCAGCGGCGGCCGCGCCCGGGGCTCGACCCTGGCCGACGCCTTCGAGGCGATCGTCGGCGCGGTGTACGTCGACGCCGGGTTCGAGGCCGCCCGCCGGACGTTGCTGGCGCTGCTCTCCGAGGGCGGCTCGGCCATGGCCGAATTGCCCAGCCTTGAGAATCCCAAGGGCGACCTGCAGGAGTTCCTGCAGGCCGGCTCGCCGGAGGCCCCGCGCTACGAGTTGCTGGAGACCGAGGGCCCCGACCACAACCGGACGTTCCGCTGCGCGGTGTTCCACGGCGGCGTCGAGTTGGCCCGGGGTGAGGGGCGAAGCAAGAAGGCCGCCGAGAGCCATGCGGCGTTGCTGGCGCTGCAGAGGCTCCGGGCGGCGGTCATCAAGCCCTGAGCGCGGTCCGGAAACCCGGGAGGGGGTTGTTGTCGGGCAGTCCGGTTGTCGATCAGTCCGGTTGTGTGGGGTTCGCGGGCCTACCGGCCGGCCGAAGGGGCGGCCGCGTTGGTGGCGGCGGTTAGTTCGGCCGCCCGCTTGGCCAGCGTGGCCTCCTGGATCTTCTTCGCCAGATCGGGCTTCTCGGCGAGGGTCTTACGCGTGGCGTCCTTGCCCTGGCCGATCAGCTCCCCTTGGAACTGGATCCACGCTCCCTTCTTCTCGAGCACGCCCGCATCGAGGGCCACGTCGAGCAGGGAACCCTCCTTGTCGATGCCGTGGTTGAAGAGGATGTCGAACTCGGCCTCGGCGAACGGCGGGGCCACCTTGTTCTTCACGATCTTCACCTTCACGTGGTTGCCGACGGCCGCGCCCGATGCGTCCTTGATGGCCTCCTTGCGCCGGATGTCGATGCGGACGCTGGCGTAGAACTTGAGGGCCTTGCCGCCGGGCGTCGTCTCCGGGCTGCCGAACATCACGCCCACCTTCTCGCGCATCTGGTTGGTGAAGAGGCAGGTGGTCTTGGCCTTGTTCAGGATGGCCGTGAGCTTGCGCAGCGCCTGGCTCATGAGCCGGGCCTGCATGCCCATCGTCGCCATGCCCATCTCGCCCTCGAGCTCGGCCTTGGGCACCAGCGCGGCGACCGAGTCGACCACGATGATGTCGAGGGCGCCGGAGCGGGCGAGCGTCTCGCAGATGGTCAGGGCCTCCTCGCCTGAGTCGGGCTGCGAGACCAGGAGTTCATCGACGTTGACCCCGAGCTTCTTGGCGTAGGCCGGGTCGAGGGCGTGCTCGGCGTCGATGAACGCGGCCATGCCACCGGTCTTCTGGGCGTTGGCGATGAGGTGCAGCATGAGGGTTGTCTTGCCGGACGATTCGGGCCCGTAGATCTCAATGACGCGTCCGCGCGGCACGCCGCCCACGCCCAGGGCGAGGTCGATGGCCAGCGCCCCGGTGGGGATCACCTCGATGGGCCGGGACACCTGCGCTCCAAGGCGCATGATCGCGCCCTCGCCGTAGGCCTTGGTGATGGTGGCGATGGCCGAGTCCAGTTCCCGCTGCTTGGCAGCGGAGATCTTCGGCGCCTCGGGCGGGGTGGACGGGTTGGCCTGGGCGGTAACGGTGGCGCGGGACTCCGGGGACTTCGGTTCGGTCGCGGAGGGTTTCTTGTCGGTGGGTTTGTCGGCCATAGGTTGATTGCGTTGGGAAGGTTGGGGAACTGGTGGGGGGGTGCGGCTGGAAATGGAGGCCTGGGTGTTTGGGATCGAAGCCGGGAATTCGGGACTGGGTGATTCGGCGGCGGAGGGTTTGGTGGCGGAGGGTTCGGCGAGGGTGGATTCAGCGAGGGAGGATTCAGCGGGTTAGGATTTGGCTGCGAAGCCCGCGGGGAAGTCCGCGGGGAAGTCCGTCGGAGTCTCTCGGGATCGATGGAGATGGTTCTTGGATCCTTGTGATTCCATGGCCGCCAGTCTGGACCAGGCCGGTGGACAAAGGGTGTCCGACGGTGTTCCCGGAGTGGATGTTTCCGTGGGGGGCCGTCGCATCGTTCTCGGGCATCGTGAGCATCCTCGTTGCGGAAGGATTCCGGACTTCCGAGGTGCGCGGCCATCGAATTCTCCGGGGCCCCAGAGGGCAGGGGTCTGCTGGATCCCTGGTCCGGTTCAATCGGTGCCAGGAAGCGGCCGGTCGCGGCGGATCCGGTCGGAATGGAGCGGGGAGGAGGTTCATGAGAAAGGGCGGGATCCGGAGCGGAGCGTGGGACGTGGCCGTTGGGGAGGCGCGTGGGGAGGGAGGGGTCGGGGCATTGAACCCATCACTCTGCCCTCCATAGGGGAAACTGGGCGTCATCGGCGACTCCTGTGGGCGCCCCGGCGTGTCGGCGCACCCCGCCATCGAGGAACAGGATGTTGGCCGCCCCCCGGTGGATCGAGCGGTGGAGGTTGCCCGGTCCGCCGACGGCCGCACGCTGGCCGTTGTCGAAAAGCCACACCACCCGGGAAGGCTCGGCCACGGACTCCAGGCGTCGCCGCCGGGAATCCCGGCCGGTCCCGTTGACGAAGCGGTTCAGCGCGAAATGGAAGAGCAGGTGTCCATTGCTTCGCCGCGGGTTGGACGGACAGAACCATACCGGATGTCCCAACGGCGCCTGGCCGTTGGTGCGCCAGGCCCCTTCCTCGTGGTAGGGGGTGGTACCCAGCAGCGGAGGCAGTTCGGCATACCAGGCATTCCGGGTCGAAAGGCCATTTGGGGCCCCGTCGGCTGGCAACCATCCCCCGGCATCCGACGCATAGACTTGGGTCCCCAGGCCCCATTGCCGCAGCCGTGACAGGCAGGTGCCGGTCCGGGCCACATCCCGAGCCTTGGCGACGGCCGGAAGCAGCAGGGCCGTCAGGATGCCGATCACCGAGAGCACCACCATCAATTCGACCAGGGTGAACCCGGCGAAGGCGGGCCGGCGGGGTCGGGTGGGCCGGCAAGGCAGGTTGCGGCTTGGACGTCCGGGCGGTTTCGGTGGCTGGATCTTCATGGTCTCTACTTCAGATTTCGCTCGCCTCCCCCCGATTCTCCCAAGAATTCCAAAAAATCGTTCTCCACCACCACCTCCTTGCCCGGAGGAGGGACAGGCTCCGATGACCGAGTGACCGGTTCCATGTAGCCGATATGGAGGCAGGACGACCCTTGGTGCGCCAACGTGGCACACCAATGAGGTATCCCTGCACGTGGCGAGCCCTCCGAGGTTCCAAGGCCCCCCAAGGTCGGAACCAGTGATGATAGAGTGACAGGTTCACTATCAACAAGGTGCCTGGCTCAAGTCCTGGGGCGGTTGACAATCTGAAACTGGCGGGGGCGTAATCGATGAAAGCCTTCAGGAATCCCCAACCCCAAGAATGCCATGTCCCAGTCTGTCTCGAATCCCGCCAACATCCTGCTGAGGTCCCGATTCGCCTCGGGGTTTCGCTCCATCGGTCGGTATGCCTTCGCGCTGACGGCTTTGAGCCTGTCCCTCTTGGTTCTCAGGGCCAAGGTGCTGGACGACTTCGACGACAACGCCAAGACCGGTTGGACCGACTTCACCTTCACGCCGGGCTTCGGCTTGCCCAGCGAGAGCGGAGGTCGGTTCCGGTTCACCCAACCGCCGGCCGGTCAGGCGATCTTCAGTGCCAGCCAGAAGACCTCCGAGCGGTTCGAACTCAAGGAGGGCCGGTCGATCGAGTTCCGGGTGGACGTGGTGCAGGGCGGGGCCAAGGATTCGTTCGCCGTGTTGGCTTTCATCCCGACGGCCAATTCGCCCGGGACGCTTGGGGGCTATGGCTTGGCCAAGTCGACCACGGACATCCTGATCTCCAAGGGCATCAACAAGTACTTCGTGGCCGACTCCGGCACCGCAGCCAATCTCAAGCAGGAGAACATCACGCTGGTCCTGAACCTGACGGCCCGGAACGGCAGCGTGGTGGTGGCGGCCAAGGTCCTCGACAAGGATGCCGCCAACGCCGTGATCTGGGAGAAGACGGTCGTGGACAGCGCCGCGGCGGACGTGCTCGTCGCGGGCAAGGACGACCCGGCTGCCCCCTACATCACCGCAGGCTACTTCACGCTCTATCTCTATCAGGATTTCGACAAGGCCGCGCCCGAGAGCCCTTACCAAGCGGTCTACGACAACGCCGAGGTCTTCGTGACCGACGAGACGGTGCTCGATGACTTCAACGACAACACCAAGACCGGTTGGACCGACTTCACCTTCACGCCGGGCTTCGGCCTGCCGTCCGAGACGGGCGGCCAGTTCCAGTTCACCCAACCGGCGGCCGGTCAGGCGATCTTCAGCGCCAGCCAGAAGACCTCGCGCGTGTTCACCCTGGCCGAGGGCGAGCGCATCTCCTTCAGCGCCGATGTGGTGCAGGGCGGGGCCAAGGACTCCTTCGCGGTGCTGGCCTTCATCCCGACGGCCAATTCGCCGGGGACCCTCGGGGGCTATGGCCTGGCCAAGTCGACCACAGACATCCTGATCACCAAGGGCATCAACAAGTACTTCGTGGCCGACTCCGGCACCGCGGCCAATCTCAAGCAGGAGAACATCACGCTCAACCTCAACCTGACGGTGCGAGGGGGAGCCGTGACCATCAACGCCCGAGTGCTGGACAAGGACGCGAACAACGCGGTGATCTGGGAGAAGACGGTGGTGGACACCGCGGCGGCGGATGTGCTGGTGGCCGGCAAGGATGACCCGGCGGCGCCGTACATTACCGGCGGTTACTTCACGCTCTATCTCTACCAGGATTTCGACAGGGCTGCTCCGGAGACCCCCTATCGAGCCTTCTACGACAACGCGGTTGCGGCGGCGCCCCCGGTGGTCGCCAACGTGGCGCCGATCCTGACGGACTTCACCCCGGCCAAGTTCGCCAGCTTCCTGCCGGCCTCCACGGTGGTTTCCTTCAAGGCGAGCGATGATGCCGCGCTCACCGATGACGGGGTGGCCCTGGTGCTCAACGGCGCCCGGTATACCAAGGCCAGTGGGTTGACCCTGGGTGGCACGGGCAATTCCCGCACCGCAAGCTTCTCCAAGCTGGAGGCCAACAAGAACTACACGGCCGTCCTCGAGGTCACCGACGCGGGCGGGCTCACCACCCGGGAGCGCATCGACTTCGACACCTTCACCCCAGGCGTGCTGGTGATCGAGTCCGAGGATTACAACTTCGGCGGCGCCTTCATCGACAACCCGGTGCCCATCGCCGAGGGCGGTGGTCCGCAGGCCGACGCCTACGCCAACCAGGTTGGCATCCAGGGAATCGACCTCAACGACACCCGGACCAGTCCAAGGAGCCAGGATGCCCCGTGGCGCAACCAGGATGCCGTCCGCATGGAACGCACCCTGGACGTGGTCCGGTCCAAGTACACGGCGGCCGGCGGCACCGCCGCCGAGGTGTACGACTACGCCATCGGCGACATCGATGCCGGGGAGTGGCTCAACTACACGCGGACCATCCCGCAGGGGACCTACGAGATCCACCTGCGGCAGGCGCTCATCAACATGGATGCCGGCGAGAGCGTGCTGGAGCAGGTCACCTCGGATCCGTCGCAACCGAACCAGACGGTCAAGACGCTGGGCTCGTTCCTCGGCACCCTGACGGGGTTCAACTTCCGCAACACGCCGCTCACCGACGGTTCGGGCAAGACGACGACGGTGCGCTTCGACGGGGTGACCACCCTGCGGCTGCGCCAGGTCACGCCCGACACCGAGAGCAAGCAGCGCCGACAGAACTACCTGGCCCTCGTGAAGGTGGCCGACACGGGTCTCCTGCGTGCGGCCGTGACGGCGCTGACGCCGGCGAACAATTCCGTGGCCGACACGGTCGTGCCGAAGGTCGAGGCCGTGATCCAGAACCGCGACACGCGGGTCGCCCCATCGAGCGTGAAGCTGCTGCTCAACGGGACGGCGGTCGCGGCCGCGGTCAGTCCGGACGCCGCCGGTGCCCGGGTCTCCTTCACCATGGGACAGTTGCCGCCGTCGGGGGTGGTCCAGGTGGCCCGCCTAGTGTACGCCGACAGCGATGGAGTGGCGATGACCAACGAGTGGAGCTTCGCCTTCCGCTACCTGTCGCTCGACCGTGCGGCGCGGATGGGCGCGCCCGGCGCGCAACGTGGCATCCAGGTGAAGGTGGTGCAGGCCCCGGTCGATGCGGGCCTGCTCGAGAACAGCCTCGCCCGGGCCGAGGCCCAGCTGGCCGGCGGATCGACCATCCCGCGCGCCTATGAGACCAACGTGGTCGCCCCGGTGATCAATTTCTCTCAGGACGGGTTTGCCGGCGGGTTCGCCGGGTCGATCGAGGGTGATGAGGGCATCCCCGGCCAGACCGAGGAGGGAGGCACCGACAACTGGGCCATGGCCGCCGTGACCTACCTCGACCTTCCGGCGGGCGTGGTCCGCTTCGGCGTCCAGTCCGACGACGGCTACAAGCTGGCTTCGGGGGCGACGCTCGACGCCTCGACGCCGGCGCTGTCGTTCCTCAACGGGGTGGCCAACGACACCTTCGACGTGGTGGTGCCGGAGGCGGGCGTCTACGGGTTCCGACTGGTCTGGTATGAACGGGGCGGCGGGGCCTATGTGGAGTGGTTCACGGTCGACCCGTCCACCGGCAAGCGGACGCTGGTGAACGCCGATGGTGGCATCAGGGCCTACACCAGCGCCCAGGCCCCGGTGGCATCCGTGCAACTGCTGGGCTCGGCGACCCTGGATGGGGCCTACTCGGCGGTGGCCGGGGCCACCGTGGACACGGTCTCCAAGACCCTCTCTCTGACCCGTCCAGCGGACACCCGATTCTTCCGGATCTCCGGACCGGCCGGGTTTGCGATCGCCGGCATCCGCCTTGCCGGAGAGCAGGTGGTGATCACCTACCGCTGAGGTCCGGCGGTTCAGAGATTGCCGCCGCTCCAGCCGAACTTGTGCCGGAGCGTCGCAAAGAAGCTGCTTCCCTCCGGCCGCAGCAGGCGTGCTGTCTGGCGGCTGCGCCGGATGAGCACCCGGTCGCCCGTGGACAGCTGCGTGAGCTGCTGTCCATCGGCGGCCAGCGTGGCCTCCAGGCGGCGGCTCAGCAGGGTGACCTGGACCACCGAGTCGAGGCCCACCACCACCGGTCGGATCGACAGGGTGTGCGGGCAGATCGGCGTCAGGGTCAGCACGTCGGCGTCGGGGCTGACGATGGCTCCTCCGGCCGCCAGGGAGTAGGCCGTGGAGCCGGTCGGGGAGCTGGCGATGAGCCCGTCGCACCGGTAGCGGGTGAGCAGTTCGCCGTTCACCGCCACCTCCAGCTCGATGAGGCGCGAGGCCAGGCCGCGGCTGAGCACGAAGTCGTTCAGGGCCGTCTGCACCGACGAGGTGCCCTCGCTATGCACCACCGCCTCGAGGAGGGCCCGGTCCTCGATGCGGAACCTTCCCGCCAGCACGGTGCGGATCACCTGCGTGACCTCCGCCTCCTGCACGGCGGCCAGGAACCCGAGATTGCCGGCATTGACGCCGAGGATCGGCACGCCCGACCCGGCGCTCGCGCGGGCCACCCGGAGCATGGTCCCGTCGCCGCCGAAGACCAGCAGCAGGTCGCAGCGGCCGGCCAGATCGCCCGCGTCGGAGGCCGTCGGCATCGACCTCAGCCGTGCGAACTCCGCCGTGGCCGCGTCGCAGAGCACCTCGCGACCGAGACGCCTGAGCAGGGTGACGGCACGTCGCAGGACCGCGACACTGCGGGGTTTCTCCGGATTGGCGGTGAGGCCGATCCGGCGGAGGGCGTCGGCGGTGGTCTTCACGGGGTTCGTTCGAGGTGCGCCAGAAACTCCTTGTTCCCGGCCGGTCCCCGCAAGGGCGATTCGGTCACCCCGCGCCACGCCAGCCCGGGCAATTCCTGGGCGATGAAGGCCTCGAGCGACGCGATCACTCGGGCGTGGATCATGGGGTCGGTGATCACGCCCGCTCCGCGGTCGACCTCTTCCTTGCCGGCCTCGAACTGGGGTTTGACCAGGGCGACGACGCGACCGCCGGCCCGCAGCAGGCGGGGGATCGGCGGGAGGATCAGCCGCAGGCTGATGAACGAGCAGTCGGCTACGGCGAGGTCGAAGGGCGGGGCGCCTCCGATCTGGTCCGGGGTGAGGCCGCGGGCGTTGGTCCGCTCCAGCACGACGACCCGCGGATCGTTGCGGAGCTTCCACGACAGTTGCCCGTGCCCCACGTCCACCGCGTGGACCGAGGCCGCGCCATGTTGCAGCAGGCAATCGGTGAAGCCCCCAGTGCTGGCGCCGAGGTCGAGGCATCGACGGCCCGAGACCTCCAGCCCGAAGTGCCGGAGGGCGTGCTCGAGCTTGTGCCCGCCCCGCGACACGTAGCGGTCGCCGCCGTCGAGCTCCAGTGCGTCGCCCTCGCGGACCCAGTCGCTGGCCTTGCGGGCCGGGTGCCCGTTGACCCGCACCTGTCCGGCCATGATGGACCGTTGGGCCTGCGAGCGCGACTCGCAGAGGCCCCGGTCCACGAGGGCTTGGTCGATCCGGATCCTCACGGTGGACGGATGGTGGGGTGGTTGCCGGACGGAGGCAAAGTCCGATGGAGCGGGTATCCCCTTCGGATCGCGAGGGGTCGATGGAACGCCCTTCAGTCGTCCGGATCGGCGGATCGGCCGCTCCGTCACCGCGCCGTTGTCGGGATTTCGCCTGGGATCCGTCAGCGCAAACTCCCAAATCCACGCATCAGGAACAGTGGCCGTTCTTCTCCACCCGATTGGATGGGGATCTCAACCCCCGTGCCAACCCGTCGATGTAGCGGACTTTAGTTCGCGGCCGATCCAGCTGGTCCCCCCTCTCTTCCTTGCCGGAGTGAGCCATGACAGGTCCCAAAACAATCTCTACCCGTGGTTCGCGCAAACTGCGGAGGGTTTGCCTTCCCGGCGGGGGTTGGATAGCATCCAAACATGTCTGAGATTGCCAGCTATGTCGCCCATGGGGCGTCGCAAGTCACTCCGTCCACGTTGGAGAAGGTGCTTCGCAGCCTGCCCATGTGGAAGGTCGAGTTCGCCCAGATCCACGCCCCGCATTTCCCGCACCTGGTCAACCAGCTGGAGTTCCTGGCCGACGTGGTCGAGGACGTGGCCGAGGGTGCCTACAAGGATCTCCCCTACGGCACGCTGGCTGCCGCCGTCTTTGCGATCACCTACGCCCACAAGAAGACCGACCTGATTCCCGACCACACCCCGATCATGGGGCATGCCGACGACTCGAGTGTCGCCCGCGCGGTGCTGATCCTCCACGAGAAGCCCCTCGCACGATACGCCGAGGTCATGGGGCTCGATTGGGAGACGATCACCAGCCGGCCTTGACTCGGTGTGCGCCCACATCCACGCGCAAGGAACAGTGGCCGTCCGTCGCCACCCTGTTGGATGGGGATCCCAAGAGCTTGATCGCGTGCTTGCGACTGTATCCCCAATAGCTCGCACACCTCGTCGATCATCCGCTTGCGCCCCTCGCGAGGCCTCGTCCCATGCACCGCTGCCGCAATCGCGGCAACATTTCCTTGGCTACCTTCCGGCTCATCGGCATCCCTTCTCTTGGCCGGTGTCACACTTTTTGAGTCAACGACCTCATCCTCCACCGCCAAGCCAATCACACAGGGTGTCAAACGTTTTGAGGCAACAGGGTGGTGTGCGACCGGGGTGTTGGTTTTCCCGTCGAGCACGCGTCGGTGGGCCCAAGGCTGACGCGTCCTGAACGGGGTGCCGTCTGCAGGATGGACCGGCACGTGGGGATTTCCGGGCATCATGAGGGTGGCTTGAACCTGGGCTGGATCATCGCGGTCACCGGCCGCGTTGGCCATCGCGCCCGGGTCTTGTCCTCCTCGCCGGCCGTTTCTTCAGGTGTCGGTGGAATCCGGGTGAGGTGCGCCAACGGGCAACCGTGAGGTCTGGCGCGCGCCGGTGATGAACCGGGGTCCTGAAATGACCCGGTCGCGAGTGGGTATCGTGTCTTTCGGTTGCTGATGCCGACTGGGATTCCCATCGGGAACTCGACCGATGAGGTTTTGGTGGCAACGACGGCCCTTGTCGATCCGCGGTTTCACCTCGGAAACCAAACTGATGATGGTGAAGGTGGTATCCCGAAACCGGATTTCGGCCGGAAACCGAGTCACTCGGTTCGGCATCCTAGGGTGAGCAGGACGTTGGCCCAGAGAGCCCGGTCGCCCGTCTGCACCGTCAGCACGTGGTCCGGTGACTCGACGTGACGGTAGAAATCCCATTTGAGGATGGGTTCGAGGGGTGTCTTGGAACCTGAGGCGGCGATCACCCGGCGGAACTCGTTCCAGACCGGGGGTTCCCCGAGCGCCGCGTAGGGATCGTCGGCGGGAATCCCCATCACCTGCACCTGGTCCACCGGGACCGCCGAGAGGATCGCCTCGAGCACCTGCGTCACGGTGACCACCCCGGGCGACAGGTTCAGGCAGACCAGTGAGGCCAAGGGCCCTTTCTTCGACGAGGCCGGGTAATTGCCGTCGGCGATCAGGATTCTCGAATGGTGTCCGGCGCGTCCGAGGATGGCGTTGATTTCCGGGTGGATCAGCGTGTGCTTGAGCATCGCGGCAGTGGGATTGGAGTTTTGGCGGCGGTCGATTCGTTGGCTCTATTCCGAACCATGCCGTCGGTTTACCCGTGGGCGCCGGCAGTCACCCTGCGAAATTGGCCCTGAAGCTCTCCAGGGTTTTTCGTGCGGCGGTCTCCGGGTCGGGCCATGGAAAGATTTCGCCCGAGACAAAACCCTCATAGCCCACCTCCATCAGCGTCTGGGCGATTGGCCGCACATCCGTGTGGCCATACCCGATGGCCCGCCGGTTCGAATCCGCGAAATGGACATGGCCCACGTGACGGCCCACCGAACGGATCGCCCCGGTCGGATCGGACTCCTCGATGTTCATGTGGAAGAGGTCAGCCAACAGTTTCACGTTACGCGTCTCCAGCGTCTCAAGGAAACCGACCGCGTCCGCCAGGGTGTTGAAGAGGTTGGTCTCATAGCGGTTCAACGGTTCGTAGAGCAGCGGAACCCCGTGGGCGTGGGCCCGTGGTCCCAACTGATTCAGCTCGCTCCGGAGCCAATCCAGAGCCTGCTCCCGGGTCACACCATCCCCATGTCTGCCCTGCATCGAACCGATGATCGCCGGCGCCCCGAACCCGCCGGCCAAGTCGATCACCGCGCCGATAAAGTCGCGTGCCGCCGCCCGCACCATTGGATCCGGATCGGTCAACCGGAGTCTTCTGGTCAACCATCCTGCCCCCGTGCCCATCGCCGCCAACCGGATTGGGGCCGATCTGAGCCAATCCCGAAGGAGATACCCGTCGATGTCATCTGCATGCGTTGGGAAAATCTCGACCCCATCAAATCCCAAAGCCGCTGCCGTCGAGATTCCGTCCTCCAACGGCCCGTGGAAGACAAAAGGTCCATTCCTGGACTCGGGCACCATCGAAACAGTGATCGCCGAAAGTATCCGCATCGCAGTCTCTTGGTGGGGGCTTTGGTCCGACTTGGTGGCCAGTCGCGTCCGGAAACAATTCAGGTCCATTCTTGTGTGGGGGTGCACGAAGAAGAAATGGTGCGCGCTGCAGGGTTCGAACCTGCGACCCCTTCCGTGTGAAGGAAGTGCTCTACCGCTGAGCTAAGCACGCGCTCCTGATTGTTGAAAAAGATGATGACAAAGACTAGCAGCCTCAAGGAAAAAATAGAGTGACAGGTTCAAAGTTGTTGACCAGGGAGCTCCGCTGATGGAGGGTTTCTCTCATGAGGCTGGCGCGGATCAAGGGTGA
>Ga0194130_10001058_pt1 | contig 46587 bp, 53 predicted proteins | sample TA2KigsurfametaG_FD_160084 | JGI IMG/M metagenome (GOLD analysis project Ga0194130, IMG submission 160084) | Freshwater microbial communities from Lake Tanganyika, Tanzania - TA2015050 Kigoma 12 surface | ecosystem: Environmental > Aquatic > Freshwater > Lake | place: Tanzania: Lake Tanganyika...
AAAACTTATAAGCTTTTAATATACATTCTTTAGCCATAATGGGACAAGCTGCTTTAACAATTCGCTTCATATGATTGTTAACTGGAAAAAGTTTATGCAATCTAATTGGCATTATATATATATATAAAATATTAAATTTATTTTTTAATATTTTTACACCTTTGGACATTTCCTAAGGTGTAACGTATAATTTATTAAAGACAAACTGAAGTAAATGACATACCCATAGGCATCCACCAAGTAGAATTATTTCCTGTAGCTGTAAATTGACTTCTAAAATATTGGCATTGAATCTCACCATTAACAATCGGACCCGGTTTAGAATTTGTTATGGGTCCAGCTTGTACAATCTCTCCCATCCTCGATGGAGTTTTTGCTAAATCGGAAAAATACCCTCTAGCGGTTGCTCCCGCATAATCACATATTCCCGGAGCATTTCCTCCACGAGATATTCCATTATAATGGGTTATACATCCATTTATAACAATCTTTTCGCCATCCACAGTTGGTGTTTGTGTATAAATAGGTCCTACACAGTTTCGACCTGCAACGGTTCCCCAACTATTTAATTGTGCTCCATAAGCTCCAAAAGGGGAATTTTTTTTATTGTTTCTATAGGAACTAACGATACAATCTGGTGCCAATTGAGGACAATTATGTTTGACAATTCTGGTCATTTTTTCATTAACTGGAATTGCTGAATTTAAATTAACTGTTTTAGGATGACTAAAATTCATATATTATATTATATTATATTATTTTAGTTATAAAAATTAATTTTTTTGATATTAAAATTATTATTATTATTATTATTATTATTATTATTATGGGTGGTATTATTTTTGAAATATTGTTCTTTTAATAAATTTAATTTTGATTTATTACAAAATTCACATTGACAATTAGTGGCAATAGGTGTATTAGATTCTAATGATAAATGTGATAAAATTTCAAAAGTTTCATTACGTTTTATGATATTATAATAAAATATTAATTCTCTTTCAACAAAACCGTAATTAGCATCATCTTTTATTTTGTTTTCAAATTGTTTTAAATATTCTGTCTGTTCTTCTTGACTAAAATAAAATTTTAATTGTTTATCATTTTTTATTTTATCTAAAAATAAACTTGTTATGAAAAAATTATTTTTAAAAAAATCATAATACTTGCCCCATGGTTTATTTTTAGTTTCATTATGCTTGATTATTTTAAAATCATATCCTAAATAAGGTTTTAATATTTTATTCCATTCTAAAGAATCACATAACCTTAATTTAATGTATTTAACTGAACCATCTTGATAAAATAAATGTTTTTTTTTAAAGTCAAATGATTCAAATTGTTTAATGTTATAAACATCTTTATAATAGTCAACCTCGTGTTTATAATAATAGTGATTAAATAAATTTAAGAAGCGATGTATAATTGTATCTTTATTTTCAAATTCGGGATAAATAGAAAAGTCTCTTTGAAAATGAACAGATAATTCGTTAAAATAATTAGATACACATATATCAAATATGGGTCTGTATATATCAATTACAATAATATTTTTATTGTATTTTTTCAGTATGGTTATTAATTGATTAATTGATATGTCATAAATTCCCTCTCTTTCTAAATCACCTATATTATGATAATGAAATGTTCTAAATATGTTTGTTAAATATAAATTTATTGAACCCCATAAGCATGTTGACCCAACTTTTTTGTTCGTATATAAAAAAAGAATATTTTTACATCTAGGATTATTACATGTATTATCCGTACAGATTTGTAATTTATGCAATATTTTTTGTATTATATCTTTATTTTTGTCGTCAAAAAGTTCACTATCATCTAATTTTATAAATGTTTGTTCTTCGTTTACTTTATGAATTTTATTATCTATAAATTGTCTACCTTTATCATTTTCTTCTTTAATATTTTGTCTTAATTTTTTATAATAATTTTTAAAATCAGGTGTTATATGACCTTCTTGATGCATATATTAATTTACTATCATTAAATTTTAAAATAAACGAATATAAAGATAATCCTATATTATTTGTTAGTTATGTCATCAGAAAAATTAATTCTAAATAAATTAAATAACTTGTCATCTAATTTATTGATATCATTATTTGAAACCAGAATATTACTAAATGAAATTAAAGACGATATTAAACGCAATAATAATACATATTTTTTACAAAATCCAGAAATTATGAATCGTCTTAATGGTATACTATCAGAACAAGGAATAAAAGAATTATCTTTTTTATTAAATGACTATAAAGCGTATATTGATTACAAATGTAATATTACTTGTAATCATATATGGACTACAGATTTAATTGATATTGACCCAGATAGAAGTTGTTCTATCGTTTATTGTAGTTTATGCGAAATAACGCAAAGATAATTTATTTAACAACTTGGAGTAAAATCTAATATTGCTGTTTGATGATCTGATGTATGAAATGTATAGTTTGGATTGCCACCATATGGAGGCCAAATATAACCTTGACGTGACCATGTTATTCCATTTGCATTATGACCAATCCATTTGGCTGTAAATTCGCCCGTATGACCGCTTCCTAAATTTTGACATCCATAATGTGTAATGCAACCATAAAATGGTACACCATTATTATATATAAATGTTGAAGTTGGATTTGAACCACCTGCAACACAATTTAAAGGAGCTGCTAGTCCATAACATTTTTTTATACAATTTGTTAAAGAACTATTATTTTGACAACTACTTTTAACAATACGTTTCATTGAATCATTTATTGGTAAAAATGAGTCCAAATTTACGGTTCGTCTTTTGTTATTTTCTAAAATTGATAACATATTATATTATATTATATTATATTATAATATTTTATCTTTGCAAATTAATAAATATCATATGGTACATTATTACCTCCTCTCGAGCCAATATATTGGGATTGTTCAATAGTCATACAAGCACATCCAGTACTAGAAGTGTAAGCACTAGGGCAGCACTCAGGTTTAAAATCAGTAGTAGCAAACATATCCATTTCGCCTTCAGGTAATGGTATAGGTTGTTTTGGACGATTTAATATTGCTTGTGCAGCAGGAGGAGGAGTGGTACCAGGACTATAAGTTAATGTGGGGGCGGACCAAGTATCGGGATTCAAAATATAACCGGGAGCTTTAGCCTGAGAAAATTCAGGTTCAGATGCGCTATTATTGGCTCCAACATTGACGAAACCTTCAATAACAGAACCCTGAGTTGTAGTACGTTCAGGTGCTGGAGCAGGGGCACCTAAAAGAATATCTAAACTTTCTTTAAAACTAAATAAACAACAAGAGCAAATTAAGTGACCAAATAATACCCAAGCAACAAGAATAATTAATATACAGATTTCAGCTCTGCATTTATATGAACCAATAGAAATTTCCATTTATACATAAACTTTAGATAATATTTTATTGTAATAAAGAATCAACGCCATAATTATAATCATTATAAAAGTTGTCATTTATATTTAACGCTTGTTCTGTAACTAACAAATTATATAAAATTGTTTCGTCTTTTCCTAAATTTTCCATTTCCACAATTCCATATACTAATCCATTCTGTCCTGTTCTATCAAATAATTTAATATCTTTTATTAGTTTTGTTTCTTTATATAAACTAACAACAGAGGACCCACTAAAACCTTTGTTAGTATATAAATGTAAATTTTCCGAATTATTTAAATTAAAATGTTTCAATATATCTTCTAAATGATTACTATATAATTCATCCCAATCTGTATATTCTTCCCCATTAATTATTATCTTCTTTGAAGTTGTATTTAAACAATATAATGTTGGTTCAATATAATTATCAATCAACTTAGCATCTGGATGTTCATCAGAATAAATCCACTGATTATTATATTTTATTATATGTGATTCGCTTACAATAGTTCCATTTATATCATACATTTTTAAATCAATACTTGGTACTTTAATGGTGGCAGTTACTCTACCACAATCCTTAATTAGGTCGCCTATTTTAACGTCCTTTATTGGACGTTTACTACCATCTTCCAAATCAATCAAAACATTTTTATCAAAACAACGCAATTTTGGTATTGCACTCGTTTGTATGTGCATTACTTCGCTCATAAAATAAACAATTATTGCTAAAGGTATAGAAATTCCCAAAAATACCGCAGTCATAGCTGTTGCTGCTGGCCACGTAAAAGGCATTATCCATAAACCAACTATTATTATTACCATAACTAACAAAATTTTAATTATCATTTCTAAAATTGCTCCTAATAATGCCTTCAATGTATAATACGAACCTAACATAGTATATAATCCGCTCGTCAAAATACCCTGTATTTTTTGAAACGAATCCATTACTGATATTATCATTTGCTGTAAAGGTACTATAATATTTAAAACGCGATTTAAAACGTCTTCAGCAAATGTCTTAAAATTATTACGTAATTTATTAAATACATCTCTAATTTGTTGTAATGAATTCATTAAATCTTTAAATACATTTGTAATAGATGATAATATATATTGAAATGGTTCTAAAGCGTATCCAGTTACATTTGTTAGTATACTTTGAACACAATATTGAAAATTTTCATTTGTATATTGGAATGCAGTTTTATCATCAGGTTTAGAAATAAAACCGGCAAAAGGTATGTTTTGTGGTTTACAACGTTCTTTATTCCAATTGGCTGCAATATTATCTTTAGTTTGCATAATTTTGCAAAAAGAAAATACGGCAAAAACTAACAAAGATATAAATAAAACCAAAAAAACGGAGCTACCGTATAAATCTAAATAGCTTAAATTATCATAAGTTTCATTTATAAATTTTGTTGTATTTTCTAGATTATTATCCATATAGTAACAATGGATAATAATTTATTAATTTTTTACTAATTCATCGTCTTCCCAATCCCAAAATATACGTTCACCTAATTGAATTCTTCTGTTAGTTGTTATTAAACAACTAAACCAATCACTATATATTTCTTTTTTATCTTGTTTTATAGCATCTTTATGATTTTTAACTTGTATCCAAACACCCGAACCATTTGTATTTTTATATATAAAATGCTTACCTGTAACATATATATCTGTATTTTGAACTCCATTTGTTAGTTTATATAATGGTTCTTTTTCACAATTATCTATTTTTAAAACGGCAAACACTTTTGCTCCATCTTTTAATTCAGAACCTAATGGAATATCTTTCATTTTACAAACTTTCCCTCCCTTTAATTCAACTAAAGTATCCGGATGAAAACATGAACCAATTGCTCTAACCATTTGTCCTGGTGGTCCATTCCACGTGCTTTTCATTGTTTTAACAGAACCATCTAAAACATACATTAAAGTAGCAACAACTCCAATCATTTTACCAAGCATATCTTTAATACTTATCATCATTTTTTGAAATTCAATAATAAGATTTAAAAATACACCAAATACATTTTGAATAATGCTGGTAACAAAATCACGAATAGAACTGAACATAGTTCGAACATTATTTATAGCTCCGCTAAATTGTGTTCCAACAGATGTCAAATTTCCTATTAATGAATTAATCGGTTCCAATAAATAACCCATCATATTTGTCTGAGTGTTTTGCACACAATAATTAAAATCTTCACTAATATTTTTAGAAAATATCCAATAAGGAGGATTACATCTATATAGTGGCCAATTTTTCTGTATATCTAATGCTGTTTTAAAATACATCATAACTGCAATTTGTGCTACAAAACCTAAATTAACATATATAAAATTTAGATAATTATTCATAGATGGCATTTCTTTCTAATATATGTAATTATTTTAATATATATTTATCTTCTGTATTTTCTCGTTCTTCTTTTGTTCCTAGATTTTCTCGACTTTCTTGTCTTGATTCTTCTTCTACCTCCTGATAATGCCTTTTGCTGTTGTGCTGCTAAAGCTTGAGTTTGTGCCTGCGTTTGTGCTTTATCAAATACAGCTGCTTGTTGCGTATCTACTGCGAGTTTATTAATTGCATTTGCATTACTTTGTGTAGCACCAGAAGGGTCATTATATCCGATTCTTAATGGAGGTGCTGCAGCAGTTGCTCCACCTCTAAATTTTAAGCAATTACATTTACGTTTATTTTTATGATTGCATCTTTTTGAACCACCAACTGCATTAACAAGAGAAGCCTGTTGATCGGCTTGTTTAGCCATATTTTGTTGAACTGTTTTAGATATGCTGCCGTTAATGGCGGATAATTGTTGTGGCTGAGCGCCAAGTTCAGATAAACTTGCTGGCATATATACTAACAAAATATAATAATAATTTGTTAGTTTAAAACTTAGAAATAAAGTATAATAAATAATTATAAAATGGATGATAACCAAAGATTGCATTTACAAAAAATGATTGCAGAAAACAATGTAACAGATCAGACGGATTTAATTCGTGAATTAAAGCATAGTCATACTTTAAGAAATGAAGTAAATACATTGATAATGTTAAAAGCAAAACATTGTGATAATGCGGATGATTTACATATGGAGGCAATGATGGAATGTAATTTTCTTTTTACATATTACACAGATATTTATAATAAAATTAGAAAGGATGAAATAGATTTAAAGATTTTGTATAAATTTCTAGATGTTTTAGAAGAAATAGAGGAAGGAAAGTTAGATCAGCACGAAGGTTCATTTAAAGTAGGAACATTACTTAAGGATATATATGTAGATAGTGCTTTAAGAAAGGCGGAAAAGTTAAATGAAAAAACGGGAAAAGTAGAGTCAGAATATAAGGGAGCACAAGTAGAAATATCTTGGAAGGATTTTAAGGCTATAAATAAAAAATAAATTAATTAGATATATATATATATATTATATAAATGATATTAATATTACGTGGTCATATTAGAGATTCTTTTGAAAACAATAAATTATATAACTTTATTAAAATTTTATATGCTATAGATAATGATTTGAATATATACATACATACTTGGTCAATAAAACAAAACAATTTAAGCTGGAGACACATAAATTTTGATTCAACACCTATAACTGAAGACTATATTAAATTATATTTTAAAGATTTATTTAATTTAATAAAACACATTATAATAGAAGACGATAATAAAATTACTTTACAAGGACAATTAGAAGGAAACGTATCAATATCTCCAATGCCAATTAAAGGATGGAAAAATTATTGGTATGGTCAATATCAAATAATAAATTATATAAAAGAAAATATAATTGATAGTAAAATAAATATAATAAATATGAGATTCGACATATTTAATGTAATACATAATGCATTAAATGAACAAGAATTAATTTTATTTATACTAAAAAATAAAAATATAGAATTATCAACAAACAGTTTTATAACAGATTATAATTGTAATGGAATAGATAATGTTTTTATGGGAAATATAAGTTCACAATATAAATTAATTGAAAAATTTTATAAAGAATTAGATAATATAATAAAATCTAATCCACCACTTGGAAATCAGGAAAGATATGTATTTATAGTAAATCAACAATTATGTTAGTTTATTTAATTTTTTATCAATAACAACATTTTTCGAGATATTTCGAATAATTTTATTCATATTTTTCTTCTGCTCTTCAACCGTTAATCCGCTCATTGTGTTATATATAAGTTTATTATATATATCATTTGTTTTTGAATTAGGATTAGAAAAATCTGGATATTTCTTTTGCCATTCAAATATTTGTCCTATATTTTTCTTGTTAATTTCTTTAATAGCTAATGTAATATGACTTCTAGTTGCGTCTTCCTTAGTCCACGTATCTCCATCTTTAACATATAGTACTTCATTTCTAAGATTAGTGCAATGAATTGGTCTCTCGTGTACTGGTAAATTATTTAAGCGTTTAATAAGTATTTGAGACATACCTTCGGCATATCCTAATTGTCCTGTTAGTTCTAAATCAGATAATCCAAGTTGTAAAGAATCAACAAAATCGGTAATGCTTATAGCATCTTTGCATTTTTCATTTAAAAACAAATTAAGATTAAAGTTATTTTGGGTATTGTTGTTAGTTATGTATTTTCCTTCTTTGGCAAGTTCAAATAATTTATCAGTGTTTTCGAATAGTTTAGAGTTCTGTTCGACTAATAATTTTTTCAATTCGTTATTTTGTTGGATCATTTCTAACAAAATATCTTCAGATATCTCTATTTTGTCACTTTTACTGCATTCGTCGTCTGAAGATTCTGTGCTGGTTTTAACGCATTTCTTTTTATGTTTCCATAGACCAACTCGAGAATTATAAGACGATAAACAGTTAGGACAAATATAATTATTTTTAAGCAACTTTTTTGCGGCGGCGGTTTTATCAAGCGTTAACTCTAAATGTTTTGCAGTCAATAAATGTTTTTCATAGCTACTTTTCTTACTGGTATTGTAGCAGCATTTTTTACAAGAAAATTTGGAGCAACTTTCGGGCAACTTTTCGTTAATATTTGTTAACATATATTGTTAACAGAAAAAGTTGCTAAAGCATTGGACGCAAAAATGTCGGAAAATGTGTCGTCACAAATATTTCAAGGGGAATATTCTCCTGAGACCATAATGCTCTAAATCCCATTTTTAAACAACTATTTTCAAAAAAATCTTTAGGTTTTCAAAAAGTGAAGTTTTAAAAAGTTCGCATTTTTAATTTTGAAAATACTTTTTGGTTGAAATTTTCATATATTTCTTGTCTTTACTTTGTTTAAGTTAGTTTTTTAAATATATTATTTTTTAATTTAAAGAAAATAATGTATTATCTTTTACTTTTTCTTCGTTTAGTTTTTCTTTGTTTATATTTCCTTCTTTTACCACCCTTTTTTTTGGTTAAAGATTGAAATGTCTTGTTAGTTGCAGTTAATCTTGCCAAAGAACCAGGATCCAAATAACTTGTAATTTCTTCCAAATTTTGGTTTGAAATAGAAGAAAGATTACCAAGATTAAAATTTCCCATATTATTTTTTTTTATATTTGTTGATATAGTTTCTTTAAAGTCTTCCAATGATTTTATTTCATATGTATAACCTGGATCCATTTTTATACTAAATTCTTCAACCATAAATGTCATTTTTTTTATTTTCTTTATAAAATCATTGAAAACGGGACTAATCACCAAAATTTTACTATCTGGTTTTTGATAATCAATATTAATATTTTTTAGTTTTGATAATTTTACAAGATTATCTCCCAAGTATATTAGCTTATTATTTCGTAAATCCAAATTATTTAATTTAGATAAATTACCAAATGTTTTTGGTAATGATTTTAATTTATTATTAATTAAAAGTAAGTTTGTTAAATTTGTTAACTTTCCAAATGTATTTGGAAGTTCAGTCAAATTATTGTTATTTAAATTTAGTTTTTCCAGAGAATTTAAATTTCCAAAAGATTCTGGCAATGACATTAATTTATTATCCATTAACGTCAAGTCAATTAATTCGTGTAAATTTCCAAATGTTTCTGGAAGTGTCGTAAGATTATTATTATAAATATCTAACATAAGTAATCTTGAAAAATTTCCAAATGAATTTGGAAGCAACGATAAATTATTTTTTCCCAAATGTAGCTCAAATAATCCAATTAAATTACCAAATGTTTCAGGCAATGATGTTAAATTATTACCTACAAGAGTTAAATTACTTAATTTAACTAGATTTCCAAATGTATCAGGTAAAGTTTCTAATTTATTATCTGATAAAATAACTAAATTTAAATTTGATAAATTACCAAATGTTTCAGGCAATGAAATTAAGTTATTTACAGATAAATCTAATTTTTGTAGTCTCGATAAATTACTAAATGTTTCAGGCAATGATGTTAATTTATTTTCTGATAAATTTAATTTTTGTAAACTCACTAAATTACCAAATGTATCTGGCAATGATGTTAATTTATTATTTAATACATACAATTTTTTCAATTTTGTTAAATTTCCTATTGTACTTGGTAATTCTGTTAAATTATTAAAAGCTAAATCCAAATCATTTAAATTAATTAAATTTCCAATTGAATCTGGTAAATCAGTAAGATACATGTGTGAAAGAGTTAAGGATTTTAAATTAATTAGATTTCCTATATTTGGAGATATATGACCCATTTTAGCGGATATATAAAGACCATCTGTATTTTCAATATAATTTTGTTTTTCTTCTTCAGATAATGAGTTAAAATTATCTAATATTTTAATTATTTTTTCCTCGCTCATTCCAAATAAACTTTTATCACCCATATATAATATTAATATTAATATTAATATTAATATTAATATTTAAAAACTTAAAGATAATTCGCTATATTTAATATATAAATGTCAGTTGAATTTATTATTATCCCGGTAGACCCAGAAGCCGAATCATATGCTAACACAATTAAGTCACATATTACTTCTATTATTAATAATGAAGTAATGATTGATACCAATTATTCTTCACCTTTAACAAAAAAACTTATTAAATATAAGAAGAAGCATTATAATATTATTACAATTACTGGGGAAAGTGTAAAAGACCAAACATTAAATATAAGATACGGTGAAAAGGGTTTAAAGCCGGAAATGTTATCTTTAGATGATTTTATTGAATTAATTAAAAGTTATTATGATGAAGGAACAAAACAAGTTGAAGAACCAGTTAAAGAAGAAGTAGAGACTTCTTCAATTGAAGTAAAGGAGGAACAAAAGGGAGGTTGTTATATAATGTAATAAATCAATTCAAAGACAATTTGACAATATATATTAAATTAATGTATAAGTCAAAAACATCGTTAGTTATTGTTGAATCTCCGGCAAAATGCAAAAAAATAGAAGGATTTTTAGGAGGAGGATATAAAGTAATGGCAACATATGGACATTTTCGTTACATCAATTCATTAGAAGATATAGATATTAATAATAATTTTCAAACAAAATTTTCATTAATTCAAGACCAAATTAAACTTAAACAAATTGAAAGGCTTAGAGAAGAAATTAATAAAGCATATGAAGTCATATTAGCTTGCGATGGTGATCGTGAAGGTGAGGGAATATGTTGGCATATTTGTGATTTATTTGGACTACAAACTAACAAAACTAAACGAATCATTTTTCACGAAATTACTGAACAAGCCATTTTAAACGCAATTAGAAATCCCGGATTATTAGATATGAATTTAGTGCACGCACAACAATCCAGACAAATTTTAGATATGTTAGTTGGTTTTACTATAAGTCCTATGTTATGGAATACAATTTCTAGAAAATATGATAGTAGCTTATCCGCCGGTAGATGTCAAAGTCCCGCTTTAAGGCTCGTATACGATAACCATATTGAAGTCCATAAATCTCCAGGCAAACAAGTATATAATACAACCGGTATATTTACAACTTTCAATCTAGAATTTGAATTAAATAAGCAATATGAAACACAAGAGCAATTAAATGAATTTTATAATCTGATACCAACTAACAAATTTTCTTATAATTTATCTGCTCCTAAAAAATCTTTAAGAAAGTCACCAGAACCATTAACCACCTCTTTATTACAGCAGTTAGTTTCAAATGAATTTAAATGGTCACCAAAAGAAACAATGAAACACGCACAACAATTATATGAAAACGGATATATAACATATATGAGAACAGATTCAAAAAAATATAGTAAAGAATTTATAGACAGAACGAAGTCATATATTGAAGAAAAATATGGAAAGGAATATATTAGCACATCAATTGATAATTTGGCATTGGTTATTGCTTCTGAAAGCAAAGAAGCACACGAATCCATACGTCCAGTTTCTATAGCAGTTACTTCTAATTTGTTAGTTGATGTTGATTCTAAAGCCGTCAAATTATATGAATTAATTTGGCTTAATAGTTTACAATCATGTATGCCTTCGGCCCAGTTATCAATTGTTACGGCGAAAATAAACGCACCAAATAGTACTTTATTTACGAGAAAAGCGGAACAAGTTGTATTTTTGGGCTGGCTAATTACAGATAAAACTTTTAAAAATGATGCTAAAGAATATCAATATTTTCATACTTTAAAAAAAGATGTTAGTTTATTACCAAAAAAAATACAAAGTTGTTTCACTTTAATTGAACTTAAATCTCATTTTACTGAAGCGCGTTTAATTCAACTTTTAGAAGAAAAAGGCATTGGTAGACCATCCACTTTTGCTTCATTAGTTGATAAAATACAAGAGCGTAAATACGTCTTAAAGAAAAATGTTGAAGGTAAAGAATTTAATGGAATAAATTATATCTATGAAGACGGACAATTAAAACAAGAGACGACAACTCGAACCTTTGGACAAGAATCTAACAAATTAATAATTCAACCTGTTGGATTAATTGTCATCGAATATCTTATTAAACATTTTAATTCATTTTTTAATTATGAATATACTGGCTCAATGGAAGAAGAATTAGATTTAATTGCCAAAGGTTTAAAAGAAGGTAATATATTATGTAATATGTGTTATACTGATTTACATAATATTACTAAAGATTTACCTAAAAGTCGATTTAGTATTAAAATAGATGAAAATCATTCTATTATTATTGGTAAATATGGACCGGTTATTAAATGTATTACAAATGGGAAAGATGTTAGTTTTATTCCAATGAAAAAAGGTTTAGAATTATCAGAATTAGAAAATAAAACCGAAATCAAATTAGAAGACGTATTAGAACCACAAGAGAATCCAAATGGTTCTATTGGAAAATATAAAGGAAAAGAATTATTTATTAAAAAGGGTAAATTTGGATTATATGCCCAATGGGATAAAGAAACGCGTTCATTAAAAGAAGAATTCGGAGATACTCCAATAGATAAAATAAGCTATAGTGAAGTAATAAAGGTTCTAGATAAAAATTTATTGGATTCAGAAAAGCCACTTGGATTAGTAAGAGAACTAACAAAGGAATTAAGTATTCGAACTGGAAAATATGGTGATTATATATATTATAAAAAATTTAATGCACGAAAACCTGAAGATAAAAAGCCAAAATTTTTTGCGTTGAAAGATTTTAAAGATGATTACAAAAAATGTGACAAAGATTTGTTAGTTAATTGGATTCTACAAACACATTTTCCAAAACAATCAAATAAATAATTAAATATACTTAAACATAATATTAAATATAATATATTGTAAATGTTAGCTGAAAAAAATAAAGATGTTTTACCAATGTATAGAAATAAAAAAGAAGAAGAAGAACAATGTGAATGTATAGCAATAACCTTGTTTTGGGTTTGTTGTGCTGGATTAGCATATGCATTTTTATTTTATTTAATTTATTTGATGTATATACGTATGCATAATAATGAGTTTTAAACACGCTTTAATAATTTAATTTTCTTATAGTAATCACTATCTAATTGTAAATTAAATATAACACTATTAACTTCGTGAGAATATTCGCAAGAAGAATTTCCTTCGACATATTCTGTATTCATAAAATGTATATGTAGTTGATAACTTGATGGTTCGTAATGAATAAATGTCTTAATTTTGTCTTTTGTTAAACCATATTTTTCTAAAATTGTTTTTGCGCCAACTTTTAACGCATTTTTAAGCCAACTAACATCTTCTAAAGTTAAATCACGCAAACACCTTTTTTCTAAATTTGTATGTATTCCTAAAATATGTAATTTATTTTTGTTAGTTTGGTCCCAAGTATAAGAAGGAATAATAACCAATTGTTGTTCTAAATCTTTAAATAATATACTATCTTGCTCTGCTTCACCATTAATGATGTTATAAATCCACTTTTCTTTAGTAAAATTATGTTTAGAAATATATTCTAAATATTCCTGATACGTTTCTTTAATTATTTTTTTAGATAAAACTTTTCTTTTTTCAGGATTAACGCAAATAATTAATTCACCATTTAGTTGTACAGTTGCGTTATATTTTTCATAAATATCATTTGACCACAAAAGAGTCTTATCGATTATATTTTCTTCTAAAATTGTTTTATAAATAAATTTACAGTCCATAACTATTAACTTATATTATAAATGAAATACAAGTTAATTTAAGTCAATTTTTTAAAGTTTAGTTTATTAGTTAGAATTACTTTGTAATTGCGCTAAATCATACGCACCTCTAACACTATATGTTCGTTCCTGTTGTGGAGTTAACATATTTAATTCAAGCATAAAAGAATAATCAAACGAACCAAAATCAACGTTTTGTCCGTTATGATATCTCAATTTGATTTTTAATTTTCTTAAACGTTCTGCCGGAGGATTAAAATACTTAAATGGTCCGCTATCATTATCAAACCATTGTTGTAAAGGTGTAGCAGGAATTGCTATTTTTGCAAAAGCGGAGTTTACTATACCATTTGTTTCATTCGTATGTGCGGTAAATTTAGAAATATTAAATGGACTTGTTTCATCTATACAATTTAATCCATCAATTTGCATATATAGGTAAGCTGGTCCCATAAAATTAATTTTGAGTGGTGCTTGTAAAAAATATACTTCAGCTCCAGTTAAAGTTGGTAATAACCAATAACCATTATCTCCTGAACCTGGAACAGCATCTCCATAATAAAAACGCGGTACTTGTTGATATTGAAATGCCGAGTTAACTAATGTATTATCATTTAAACCAATATCTGGATTAAATGGAGATTCAGATGCGGATAATGCGGTAACAGGACAACGAGTAAATCCTAAATAAGATGGTAGTCCCCAATTAGAAGCTTCAGGTAAATTGTTTTTTCTTAAACAATTTGCATCAACATATTCTGTTCTTAAAAAAGCGGCGGAATCATTGGTTAAGACAAATTGGTCTGCATTATTTCCAAACCATAATTTTTGAGAAACACTATTATAAACAACTTTAAAACGATCATAACCGGTAAATAAAGGTATAGCATATGCGTAAGCGGGGTCAGTATTAATAAATGAATCAATAGTTGCGGTAACAACTTCATTTAATTTGTTAGTTAGTTCAGTTGCCATTTGGTCTGGATTATAAAAACCAGGTTCAATAAGTATAGCGTATTCTTTATCTAAACTGGCATATAACGCGGCGAAAATAGCTTCTGTTAAAGGATCTGAAACAGGAATTGCACCGGGATTATATAATTTAACAAATTTAAAAGTTAAACTAACATTATGATTAAATACAGAAAATACATTATAATTAGCTGGGAAAGACCACGAGTAAAGACGAACAGATGCAATATTTAAATAATCTTGAGGTAATTCGATTTCAAATTCGGATGAATTGGGGTATTTAAGAAGGTCACGATCTTCAGAATGGATAGAAACATATTTTCTTTCATAAAAGTATTGATTTGCATTGGGAATAATAGGATGATTATTAAATAGGTTAAAACTACTCATATAATATTATTCTATAATATTTTTTATATAATAATTTTTGTATAATAATAATATTAAATATACTTAATTATTATATACTAATGTCAGGAAATTATGGCGGTAAAGTAAATAATAGTTCAGCATATGTTCGTGGGTTTATTCCAAGTATTCCAACAATTTTATGGAAACCATCTACTTATTCAAATATTAATGTACTAACAACCAATTCACCAAATTATGAAAATGTTTATATACCTGGTAATTTATATGTTGATGGAAGTATAATAAATCCATCAGACATAAATTTAAAAGATAATATTGAGGTTTTAAATCCATTACTAACTAACAAATTGGAGGATTTAAGACCAGTTAGTTATACGTTAAAATCAGATAAAATGCAACAAATACATTATGGATTTATAGCACAAGAATTAGAAGAAGTACTTCCTGAATTAGTTGAAATATATCCACAAAAAATAAAAGATACTAATAATTATGAATACATTAAAAGTATTAATTATTTAGGATTAATTCCTTTGTTAGTTCATAAGATACAAATATTAGAAAAAAAAATAAAAAATATTGAAGAGAATAAATAAATTAATAAATGTTAATAATATATAATATAATGGCAAGCACCTTAATGAATCAAAATCAACAAATAAATTATATAAGTTTTTTAAAATTTATTCCAGTAACAATAATTATAGCATCTGCAATAATAGTTTTTTTAACAATAAATGTTATTAGTGAAAATGGTGTAATATCATTAATTGCTGGTTATTCTGGTTTACTAGCAGGTATATTATTCTTTTTAGTTATAACTTTTGTTAGTTTAGGACAAATAAAAATGTCATATATTTTTGATTTATTTCCATTTGTTTTAGTATTAATAACATTATCAGTATCTATATTTTTTATAAGTAATAATTCGGAAAGTATTGCATCAGGTCACGTACCTTATGAATATTACACTTATTCTTATGTATCTCTGTTTTTAATTATCGTACAATTATGGTATTTAGTATCTGCAATAAGAAATACAGGGGATAATCCATTACAAATAATAGGTCAACCAACATATTCAATGTTATGTTTATTATGGACACTTAATATTATAGTGGTTATAATAATAAGCATATTATTAGAATATTATGGAACTAATGGATAAGCGTAGCGACTGATAAGCGTAGCGACTGATAAGCGTAGCGACTGATAAGCGTAGCGACTGATAAGCTATATCCATATAAACCCCATTTTATAAATTAATAAATTTATATGTTAGTCCATATTCTGTTTCTGTTTCCCAAATTCCGGCAATTTTAAGTAAAAAATTATTAGACATTTTATCGAGTGATGTTGTAAATATTTTGATATTTCCATTACGTAACTGTTCAGCAATTTTGTATTGAGGAGTTTTATGTAAACTTTGATATTTATTTAAAATACTAGATTCAATATATTGTATTTTATCAACAATATCTTTATGATAATTGACGTCAAATATACATTTATATTTGTTAAAATATTTTTCACTGTTAGTATGATTAATGTAAACATTAATATAAACTCCATTTAAACTCATAATTGATGTAGAATAAATAATTTTGACAAAGTTACCGCTGTTAAGTATATTATTTCTTATGGGTTCTAAAAAGTAGATAAATTCTTCATTATATTGTTCTATAGTTTTTACGATATTCATAATATATAACCTATATTTAATAAACCGATGTTTTTAATATTTTTATAATTAAATTAGTTTAATTTAATAATAAAGATTATACAACTTAATTAACTAATGAAGTTTCTTGAAACACATTTTGAAGAATATACAAATGCAGTTGAAAAGGATAATTTACATAGTAAACTTGTAAAAGTATTATCTCGATTCCCTGAATCATTAAATGAATTATCTAATTTAATATTTTATGGTCCAAGTGGAGTTGGAAAATATAGTCAAATGTTATATTCTATAAAAAAATATTCTCCAACGGAATTAAAATATGAAAAAAAATTAAATGTAACATATGAAAAAGATCAATATTATTTTAAAATAAGTGACATACATTATGAAATAGATATGTCTTTATTGGGTTGTAATTCAAAATTATTATGGCACGAAATATATCAACAAATAATAGATGTTGTATCCAGTAAAACGGAAAAGGTTGGAATAATAGTATGTAAAAATTTTCATAATATACATAGCGAATTACTGGAAAATTTTTATAGTTATATGCAGGAAAATAATTCTAGTTATACAAAATTAGTTTATATTCTTCTAACAAAAGAAGTTAGTTTTATTCCAGAAAATATAATAAATTGTTGTGAAATAATAAGTATTCCAAGACCAACTAAAACGGCTTATCAAAAATGCAGTAAGCTTAAGATTCCAAACTCGTTAGAGTTAGATAAAATTGGTAATATAAAATATTTACATTCAGGAATATATGATTTATTTATGCCACATAAAATAATTTGTGACAAACTAATAGAAGAAATAATAAATGTAGAAGAATTAAAGTTCTTAAAGTTTAGGGATATTTTATATGATATGTTAATTTATGATTTAGATATAGGAGAGTGTATATGGTATATACTAACAAATTTTTTAAAAATGGGTCATATATCAAAAGAAGATATATCACGTGTATTAGTAAAAACCCATAATTTTCTAAAATATTATAATAATAATTATAGGCCAATTTATCATTTAGAGAGTTTTTTATATTACATTGCAAGTATAATACATGGATTTTAATGAAGAACCAATGAATATACAAATTGCCTTAGAATTATTAAATATTTCTTTAGATGATATTAGCATAGGTGATTTAACAGATGATTATGTAAAAAAGAAATTTTATAAAATGGCATTAAAATATCATCCCGATAAAAATAAAGATGGTAGCTCAACTAACAAATTCCAAAAAATAAATGAAGCATATGAATATTTAATTAAAAATGCGTGTATAAATGAAATAGAACAGGATTCAAATACTAATAACCCATTTGTTAGTTCATCATTATTTAAAGAGTCAAATAATTATACAGAAATATTATCCTCTTTTATTTCTTCAATAACAATTGGTAATTATAAAGAGTCTATAATGCATATAATAAAAGTTATTGTATTAAATTGTGATAAAATTTCAATTAAATTATTTGAAGAAATGGATAAATATACTGCAGTTGAAATATATTCTATTTTACAAAAATATAAACATATATTACAAATATCAGAAGATAATTTAAAACTTGTTAGTTCAATAATAAAAGAAAAATATAAAAATGATAAGGTATTTATATTAGAACCAAGTATAGATGATTTACTTGAACATAAAATTTATAAATTATATGTAAATAATGAATTATATTTAGTGCCATTATGGCATCACGAATTATATTTTGATTGTAAGGATGGTTCAGAAATAATAGTATTATGTCAGCCAAGGTTAGATGAGGATGATGAAATAATTATAGATGAGTTTAATAATATTCATTATAATATTACTTATGATTTGCGTTATAAATTATGTGAATATGGATATAATTTATGGAATAAATATCCTGAAATACATATTAATATAAATAAAAAAACTTTAAAAATACCAATTGAAAAATTATATATTAAAAAAGAACAAAAATATATATTTAAAAATGAAGGTATTTCAAAAATTAATGTAAATGATATTTATGATATATCTTGTAGGTCAAATATTATATGTCATATTAAATTAGAATCTTGGATTAAAATAAAATAAGTATTTGAATATTATTTATAACATTGAAAAAAATGTTATAAATTTTTTTAAATAAATAAAATAATTACAAATTATATCAAAATTATTTATGCTTCAGCCTTAGGCTTTCTAGTAATCTTTTTCTTAGGCTTTACTTCTTCAATATCTTCTTCAACAGGAGCAGGAGGAGCAACTACAGGAGGAGGAGGAATTTCTCTATCACCTTCATCATCCGAATCAGCAACAATAGTTGCATTATGTGCTCCATCAGGGTCAATATCATCTTCCGGAGGAGGCAATGCCTTCATCTTTTCCTTATCAGCTGCCTTAGGTCTTAAGAAACAAGTGCCTTCCATAGTTGGCTTAGGCTTTTGAACAATTGCCTGCTTTAAATTCCAAGTGATTGAAATCTTACCATTTACGAACCACAATCCACCGCATTGTAATAAACAAATAATATGAGTCTTAGGCTTTAAATATTCAAGAGGAGACAAATGAGCATTAACCTTACCATTAATATATAATGGCTCACCATCTTCGTCATAAATCTCTGGTTTCCAAACACCAGACCATTGAGGAATCTTAACAGTCAAAGTAGGAGGCTTATTATAATCTAATTCGATGCCTCCCTTTTCCTTCTTAGGATACTTTAACATAGCATTAAACTTTTCCTCAATTACATCCATTGACTTAATTTCCTTACCAAACCATTCCTTAGAATTCTTAATAGCATCTTCCTTAACCTGATGATCCAATCTCTTCATCGAATCAAAGAATCCCTCTAAATCAGGATTAGAATATTCCTTAGTAGGGAATTGAAGTGCCATAGTCCACTTACCAGTAGGCTTCTTAGTTCCTTGCTCTTGGCCTTCCTGTGCACCCCAAGTTAAAATAAGAGGGGTTGATATAGTTAAGGATTCCTTTGTATTCTTATTATATAAATTAACTACCTTTCCACCTGAAGCGTGTGCCTTAGGAGCAGAATAGGAGAATAAAGAGGTATCAATATTAGTAGCGTCAATAATAGCGTCAGTCATTGTCAGGGTATACTATTCTATACCAGGATATCTTTAAATCAATTTTTTTTTAAATTAATAATTCATTTTAGCTGCTTAAAAAGATGTATGTAAAAAGCTTATCATCACAAATACTTTTTTTAGTTTATAATATTTATTATTAAAATGTTATAAAAACATTTCTTTAAGTATAATATATGTCTGATTTATCGAAGGTTTTAACAAAGATTAATAATAGTAAGTACAATAATGGGTTTGTAGAATCCGAATATTTTGATAAAATTGGTGAAAAAATTATTATAAAAATGAATGATAAACTAACAAAAATAACGGAAGAAATAATTGATATACCAACTACAAAAAATATTAATTTGTTAGTTAGTTATAATTATAATTTGAATCATTTAAAAAATTTTGCAAAGACTTATAAACTTAAAGTTACCGGAACTAAACCAGTATTATTATCACGAATTTATAATTATTTGTATTTTTCTTTAAATGTTACTAAAATACAAAAATATATTCGCGGTTATTTACAAAGAAAATATGTGTTAGCACACGGACCAGCATATTTAAAACGTAATTTATGTACTAATGCGTGCGATTTTTTAACATTTGATGAAGTAAAAGATATACCTCTAGAACAATTTTTTAGTTATAAAGATGAAGATGGATTAATATATGGATTTGATTTATTATCATTGAATAATTTATTATTTAAAACAACTGGTCCAATTAAAAATCCATTTACAACTAAACTGATTCCTAAATATATAATAGATGATTTTAAAAGTTTAATTAGAATTAGTCGGGTTTTAAAAATAAATATACTAACAGAAATTAGAAATGTTTGGGAAGATGTATCAGATAAGAAAACAGTTGAATTACGTGCATTATCATTATTTCAAGCGATTGATGCATTGGGAAATTATTCTAATTGTCAGTGGTTTTTAGAATTAAATAGGAATGAATTAATTAAATTTTTAAGAGAATTAATTGATATTTGGAATTATCGTGCTCCATTAACACAACAAACTAAAAGAGAAATATGTCCACCAAATGGCAACCCATTTCATAATTTACCGTCATTACATGTATTAAATACAATGCAAAATGTTGATGATATTAAAAGGTCAATTTTAACTTGTTTAGAAAAATTGGTTAATACAGGAATAAATGAAGGAAGTAAAGGTTTAGGCGCGTTTTATGTTTTAGGAGCTTTAACTTTAGCAAATCAAGATGCAGCTACAGCACTTCCTTGGTTATATCAAGCTGTTGCCTATATTTAAGTAGCATCTATTTTTTAAAAAAGTTTTTAAATAAAAAATTGATTTTAAATTACTTAAGACCATACTTAATAACAAATAATATATATAAGCCTAAAAACTACTTAAAAAGATATCGTTGTATAATAGTATAATAGAATGCCTAAACAAACTAAGACTTCTAAGACCGCTGTTGCTGCTGAATCCACTCCCGTTGTTAATACTCCTGCTGCTCCTGTAGTTGCAGATGCCGCTGCTGTTAAGCCCAAGCGTGCTCCTAAGGCTAAGGCTGAAGCCGCTCCTGTTGCTGCTCCTGTTACTACCGAAACTGCTACTGAAACTGTTGCTGAGGAAGCCTCTGATTTGGCTGTTAAGTCTTCTGACTTCTTGGCCAAGCTTAATCAAATGAGTGCTATGATTGCTACTTTGAAGACTGAATACAGAAATCTTGAGAAGCAATGGTCCAAGGAGCTTAAGACCGCTCAGAAGACTTCTTCTAAGAAGAAGAGAAAGACTGGTAACCGTGCTCCCTCTGGATTCGTTAAGCCTGCCCGTATTTCTAATGAGCTTGCTACCTTCTTAGGCAAGAGTGCTGGCACTGAAATGGCTCGCACTGATGTTACCCGCGAAATCAATCAATACATTCGCAGTCACAACTTGCAAGACAAGGATAATGGTAGAAAGATTAACCCTGATGCCAAGTTGAAGTCCTTGTTGAAGCTTAAGGATACTGATGAGCTCACTTATTTCAATCTCCAGAGATATATGAGTCCTCACTTTACCAAGACTGCTAAGCCAGCTACCACTGCTTAAGAAAAATATGTAAACATAATTAATATAAAATATAGAAAAAAATAATTGACTAATATGAAGATTAGTCTGGCACCGACTGTTTTTTTTTGGCTATAAAATATCTTACAATGATATTAGAAAAATTAAGGGATCATAGTTTAGTGGTAGAATATATGCTTTGGGTAAGCGTTAGCGACGGTTTTTAAATTGCATATGACTCGGGTTCAATTCCCGATGGTCCCCTTTTCCACTTTTTATAATCAAAGCAATAAAAAGTGAAAATAATACCTAACAGCATTTTTTTATACCTTGGTCTTAATTCCTTGTAGCTCAGCGGTTATAAGTGCAATCTAAGAGTAACGTAAAAAAGGTACTTGAACTTAAAGCAGGGTAGGGAAGAGGTCAACCCGTCAGGCTCATATAAATTTTATTATTTTTAAGAAATCTGAAGATCGTTTGTTCGAATCAAACCTCTGCTAAATCCACTTTTATATAAGTATTAATTAAAATACTTATATAAATAAACAATTAGTCTAAATACTTCTCAAAATTAAATAAATTCGGTTTTTTATTATCTCCATTTAGCATCATTAATTCTAATAAATCAATAAATGAAATATGTGTTTGATATTTTACACCTTTTTACATTTCAAACGCCGATTTTTACGACATTAAAAAATAAAAAAAATGTAAAATCAATTTTGATGGTCTTACTTTTTCTTCTTCTCTTTGGTTATTGAAGAAGTGAAAGACGAAATATGATTTTGAAATTCTGTTGGTCTTATTTGTTTCTCTATCCAACATTTCGTTAATTTCAAAATATTTATTGAGGAATTTGCGTCCCTTGTTCTAAACACGATTTTTTTGTTTTCGCAACTCACGCAGTTAGAACAAACTAATAGACGAAATACCTTTTTGTTTTCTTTATCTTTGTAATACTCTAAATCTTTATAACAATCACAACATTTTTTACTTGTATTACATTCATTAATAGTTATTGTGTCATATTTTTTATGAATTAATTTTCTTAATCCCTTATTCATCGTAGGGATAAAAAACTTCATTTGCGTATTTCTACTCCAATTTCCATAACCAATCAATAGATTTTCTCCAAATGTTTCCTTTATTTTATTTAAGAATGTATCAATACTTTTCTTACCATAACTATATTGACGAAATTTCATTTTTCTCCAAGTATCTCTTTTGTAAAATTCGGTTGTTTCTTTGTTTAATTTATTTTTCTCAACAAGATACATTTTGAACTTTTCATAATTAACTGATTTACTATTTTGAAATGATAATTGTGTTTCTTTTTCAATAATTCCATTTTTCTTTCTTTCGTATAATAGAATTCTTTGATTACATTTTGCTTTACTTTCTCTTTTTCTTTGAGGTGCTGTATATTGTAGTTTATTTCCTTTGTGATCCATCATATAAACTAAACTTCTTTTTCCAGGGTCGCAACCAATAATAGTTCTGTCTTTCAATGTATCTAATTGTTCTTTGGATAAATCCTCTATATTATAAAAATCTTGTTCTTCTAATACAGGAACTTTTGAACCCCATTTCTTATCTTTTAAGTCTTTACGAATAAATATTAAACAACAACTCATTCCGTCTGTTTGAATTTGATTATGAAACTGATAATGTTTATTCTTGAATATTCTATGGTTTAAATTCAACAAATTACTCCATACTTCATTTTGATTATCTTTAACATTACTTAATAATTCACCTTTCTTAATTTTATTACCTTCTTTATCCTTTTCAGGACAAAATAAATTAATAATACAAGCAGTATCTAAAATAATATGCTTTGGAATAATATTATTTCGTAATGGTAATGGTTGAAATAATTTACTTTCTTGTTTTTCTAATATACCATTCATATACAACATTCCTTTCAAATATTCAAAGGGTCTAACCTTAACATCATAATAAACTGATTTTTTAATTTCAGTAGGAAATATGTTATGTAAATGAGTAAGTTTCCAGTTAGAAAAAACTTCATCTGTTTCATTCAACTCCATAATGTTCTTTTTGAATTGAAATAATATTTGTTTATCTTCTGTAATATCATCAGTCGTTTTATTGATAAATCGTAAGAAATGTTGAATAAAATGCTCTTGTATATTATTAGATAATGATGTATGAATTTGTGTTGATAAATAAGGCAATAAAAAAGTTGTATTCTTTAAATTTGTTTTTTCGTGATTAAGCAAAGGTTGATATTCTGTTTTGTAAAATTCTTCTAATGTTTCTAAAAGTTCAGTATCTTTACATTTTTTACCTCTATTATCACGAGTTCCTAATGTTTTGATACAATAAGAAATAAATGTATCATTTAATTCAGGTAAAGGGTTATTATTAGTAAAACAATAAAGAATATATAACCGAATAAATTGATAAGTGTGAATTACTAAATCATTCATTTCAAAAACTAAATTATTAATAACAGGTTGTATTGTATCGCGATTAAGTAAAATAGTTTTGAGAGGAATTTTTAGGGTTTTATAAGCAGATTTTTCATTATTCCTAAATTCTTGGAATTCTTGCTTTTTCTTTTTTCCCATTTATATATTTACTAAATATTTTATTTTTAACTTATTTTAGTTAATTATTGTTTTTTATTAATTATATTTAAAAAAATTGAATTAAAAATATAATATTAAGGTATATTATAACTAAATATGGGTAAATATACTTGTGAAAAGTGTGGTAAGGAGTTTAACCAAAAATCTCATTATACAACTCATCTAAATAAGAAAAATCCTTGCGTAGTTGAGAGTAAAATTAAAGAAATGATAGAAACTGCTGTAAAGGAAAAATTAGTTGAAATTAAAAAAGCAAAACCAATTGAGTTTGAAATTATTGATGAAGATGATATCATTTATGATAATAAACTTGTTAAGCATATTAATCATAAAAAAATAACTATTCCTAAACCTATTTTAAAGTGGGTTGGTGGTAAAACACAAATATTAGATAAACTTATTGTTGAATTTCCAACAAACATAAATAATTATCGTGAAATATTTTTAGGTGGAGGCAGTGTCTTATTGACATTATTATCATATGTTAAAAATGGTATTATAAAAATACATGGAAATATATATGCTTACGATTTAAATGAACCTTTGGTATATATATATAAAAATATTCAATCAAATCATAATGAATTGTATAATCAAATACAACTATTAATTACTGAATTTATCTCTTGCGGAGATGGCGAAATAAATAGAGCACCAAAAAATATTGATGAAGCAAAAATAGCAAAAGAAAATTATTACTATTGGATTAGAAGTGAATATAATAAATTAAGTTTTAATGAAAAAAAAACCACAATCGGTTCTGCGATGTTTATATTCTTAAATAAAACTTGTTTTAGAGGCGTTTTTAGAGTTGGACCAAAAGGTTTTAATGTTCCTTACGGACATTATAATAATCCTGAAATTATTAACAAAGAACATTTAGACGAAATACACGAACTAATACAAAATGTTATATTTGAATGCTGTGATTTTAATATTTCATTAAATAATGTTGAACCAAATGATTATGTTTATCTTGACCCACCATACGCACCTGAAACAGATACTTCCTTTGTTGGATATACTGAAAATGGATTTAATATTGATAACCATAATAATTTATTTAAATTAATACATAAATTAACTGAAACAAATAAAAAAATGATGTTGAGTAATGCTGATGTTAGTTTAGTTCGTGATAATTTTACAAGTGAAAAATACAATATTACATCTATTTTATGTAAAAGAGCGATTAATTCTAAAAATCCAGAAGCAAAAGCGAAGGAAGTTATTATAAAGAATTATTAAACCACTTATCAAATGTTTCAAAATAGTTGTCGTCATCACCAAATAATACAACAATATTAGTTTCGTTAAATATCGTATTTAATGTTGTATATTTTTTTTCGTTTGAGATTAATTTTTTCTTCAAAAACTCACTTACACAAAATCCATAATGAACCTCAAAATCATTTCCTAATACTAATTCATATTCCCTTTTTAATGAAGGACCACTCCATAATTTAGTTTCAACAGAACCTTCTACATTTTGTTCTTTTTTCTCTAAAATTTTTATAACCTTTTTACCTGTATTGTATTCAATAATATATGCCTCGTCAGGACATCTAAATAACTCTATATTATATTTAGTTTTCATATACATTTTTAATCCGTTTTGTAATACAAATATAATAGTTTTATCTTCAAATGTTTTTGATAAGTAGTAATCATATGCTTTCTTGGGTTTTTTTGTAAAACTATTTTTAATGTATCCATCATTTAATAATCTCGTTTGATTATTTGTTTTTTCTTCAAATTTTTTACCATAATAATTTGTATTAGCACCGCCAGCACCAGTTCCTTTATTAATTATAATATTTAAGTTCGGTTCTGTAATTATTTCAGTTTCATCATCTTCAATAATTTCAAACTCAATTGGTTTTGTTTCACTTTTACTCGTCATTTTATTTATATGTTATACTATTATAATTTATTTAAGTATTTCAATTTTTTTGTATAATAAATATTAATTTATTATATAATGCCTACACATAAAAGTAATGATTATAAATTAACAGCAGTTCAATATTATTTAGTGGAAGATAAAACACAAGAAGAAGTTTGTAAAATATTCAAATGTTCTCCAAGAAGTTTAATGCGTTGGGTTAATCAATACAAAAAAGAAGGAAATGTAAATAAACATTATAGAAAACCTATTGCTTATAAGATTAAAAAAGAATATGTAAAATTCTTATTAGATGAAATAAAAAAGAATAAGACAATTACATTACAAGAATTAAATGAAAAACTTAAAGATAAATATAAGACAGACATAAGCACTACACAAATTTTTAGAGTTATAAATGATAATAATATTACACTAAAACAAACAAGAATAAGACACGAACCCATAAAGCGTTTTGGTAAAGAAATTAATATAAATAATAAATTAAATGATTTTTACAATGAAGTCAAAAAATATAAAATACAAGATATTATTTGTATTGATGAGACTTCTATAAAATCATTACAAAAACGAAATCATTGTTATAGTGAAAAAGGTAAAAGATGTGTTATAAAAACTCAATCACAAGAAGTATTCAAAAAATATACAGGAATATTTGCTATTAATGTTGATGGTGTTGTAGATTGGGATTTATATGAAAAAGGTGGAATAAATACAGATAGATTAATTGATTTTTTAGAGCAAAATATAACTAACAAATTAAGAAATAAATTGATTATTTTAGATAATGCGAGTTCTCATAGAAACGAAAAAATAAAAGCATTAGTAAATAAGCACAACAATATCTTATACGCTGTTCCATATCAACATTTCACAAATAGCATTGAAAATTATTTTAGTATGTTAAAATCACGATTACAAAAGTTAGATGGATTAACTTATGATGAATTAAAGAAAAATATAGAAAAAGTATTAAAGGAAATACCAAGAGAAAAATATGAAAATATATTTAAGGGTGCTTATGAAAGACCAGAAAAATATGTATCAAAAAATAAAACAAGACAAAATAAAAAGCAGTATAAATAATTTTTGTATAGTTTAGACTATATAAAAATCGGCTTTTGAAATGTAAAAAGGTGTAATACGAATTTTTTATATATAATTTAAACATTAAACAATCAAACAGTTAAAATCAATTTTTTTTACAATAGTTGACAATTTTAAACAAAATATATTATACACAGTAAAATAAATTAAAAAATTGAAATATGTATTATAACTAATATATTATAACTAATATACTATAACTTTATCATAATGATAAAAAATCAAAATTATTACAATTTACTTAAATTAAAAGAACAATATAATAAAAATGTATCGAATTTTGAATTAAATACAAATAATATGTTATATTCTGAATTACTTTGCAAAAATCATTATAATGAATTGGATAAAGAAAATATGGAATTTCTTAGTCCTAATACAAACACTTTTAATTGTGCTAAAGAACATTATGGAAAATATATTTGTAGATTATTTAAATTTAGTTTTGATAATGATAATGAATTCAATATTGAAATAATAAAAATATTAAAAAAAGGTATTAAATATTATCCAAATTCAGCATCACCAATATATCCAGAACTTTATATTCAAATTAAATCATTTTGTTCAGAACAAATAATAACATCAAATGAATATTTAAATATTAAACAATTAAAAGAACAAATTGTATCAATAAAAAAATATCTCAAAGACAATTATTTAAACAATAAAAGTAAATTAGCAACAGACTTATATAAATATTATTATTCAAATATTGACAAGTTTATTGAATTTGATGATAATAATAATAATATAAAATCTTATAAAAATTTTTACATCACTATTTGTGTCAAAAATCAAATATTAGAAAAAAATTTCAAATTAGATTATTTACAATATTATTTTGAATATGATATGTTGTTATTGCCAGATTTTGAAATTATTTATGATGAAACAAATGGTATAATATTTGAAAATAATACTTATGAACTAAAAATAAGTACATATCCACAAAGATACATAAATTCATATCAACCACAATACAATGTTTGTTTGACAGAAAAAAATAATCTAACCAATATTAAAAAAATAGGTTGGAATTCATTTGATGCAGACAGAAAATTAGATGTGTATTATTCAAATATTATCAATTATATTATTGGAACAATTGATGAGGGGCTTGAATCAAATTTTAATTTAATTTCTTCATCTTGATAATAATGATTAAACTTTCTATAAAATTCTGTTTCATTTTTTAACCATAATTCGTCTCCATCTTGTTTCCATACTATATGACTAATTTTTCTATTTGATTTAATAGCGACCTTCTGAAAATATGGTATATATTCCAAATAATATTTAAGTAAATTTTCTTATTTATTTTTTATGGTATTCAAATACTCACCTAAACATTTATGTAATTCAATTGCTTCTCTTAATGTAATCTCATTAGTCATCTCACTTGTCGGTCCTTGCATTGTGATTTTTACGCCTGTAAATTTCACCTTTTCTTTACTATTATTGTTAGTTCCAACGTCAATATGTTTTTGTACTTTAATTTTAATTTTATTGCCTATTTCATTTATAAAATTGCTTATAACCATTATATATATATACGAATATTATAAATATATTAAAAATAAAATTAATTAAATACAATAGATTAATATATATTTAAATGTCATCATTACTTGGCAATCCTTCATTTATCATTAGTTCATATTCTTGTTTTCTCTCTTGAAGTTCATAAATCTGTTTTTGTAAATCATTAATCTGTTTTTGTAAATCATTAATCTGTTTCTCAAAGTTAAACTCATAATTTTCATTAAGTATAATAATATCACAACGACCATTTATGTCCTCAAAAAATAAATTAACCCAAATATCACTTTTTCTTTTTTCAAAATTATATTCACCCTGAAAGTCAAAATATTGAATTTTAAAATTTATAAAGAAGTTATCGTTATATATAATGTCAGTATTTCTAATTATATGCTGAAAACAACGATTTCTCAAAGGTTCAAATAGTTTAATTAAATAAACATATTTTTTAATATTTGTTTCATATTTTTTTGTAATTTGTACCTTCATGGGCATAATATATGCTTCTTCATCATTACAATCCTTAAACACTTTTTCAAATAATACTTGATTTTTAGTCATCGTTATATTTTATTTAAATTGCTTATAATTAAGTAAAATAAAATAATTTCATTTTTTTTTTCACTTTAAAATTCAATTTTTAATGTAATAAAGCACTTATATATATATATATATATATAAAATGTATTTATATTTCTAATAGCTATTTTTTTAACTATGATTTATATAATAAAATTGAAAAAAATTACTAATAATATCATACTAATAATATCATACTATCAATTAAAATATGAATTATGAAAGTATTGAAGAATATACAGAGATTGAAGAATATTGTAAAAAATATTCAAATCAAAGATGGTTCCAAGAGGAAGTTGAATATTTTATAAATTATTATCAATTAAATTCAGATAGTGTGGGCTATAACTTTATTTGGATTATGAAAAAATATTCAAATACAATGAATTTTAATGATGCTTCCTATTGGACATTATTAGAATGTTGTGAGGATTTAGAATCTGTCAATTTATTTGTCCAGAATATAAAAAAAGAATATGTTGATGTATTTGAACTTTGTCAAAAAATACCTATTGATTCTATTTTGTTGTTTGAATATTATTTAAGACAATACAATTGGACAATAAATCCTAATGCAATTGATTCAAATGGTTCTACTCTCCTAATGCATTCACTACAAAATAATAAAAAGAAAATCTCAATCTACTTAATGGATTTTCATAAATGTGATTTTAATGCACCTCCAAATAAATTTGGAAAAGATGCAGGTTATTATTTTATAGAAAAATTGGCTCGTATGATTGATTACAAATCAGAATTCTATGGCGAATACACTTATCCGATGGTTTGGTTTAATTTGACTATTCCTATTTATGATTATCTGAAAAAAAATCATAAAGATTTGAATAAAAAATATACAGAATTTATGCGTAATAAAACAATTGTTATGACAATTAATGAGGTATATGAAAAATTAAATCAATTTAGACTGGAAACAATAGCATTAAAAATTATATAAAAAACTAAAAAGCCTATGATAAAATCAGCAACCTTATTCGTTTGAGAAGTTAGACATATTTTTCAAAAGATACAATAAAAATTCATGATAAAATAAATAAACATAAAAATTTTATTTTTGTATCATCAAAAAAATAATTAATTTAATGATATATAAATATTATTTAAAAATTATTTATGAATTTTTATATCTAATATCTTTACATGATACAATTATAAATTTTTTACCCAAACTTCTGTGGGTAATGGTGCTTGTTGATGATGATAATGTTTTGATTCATGATAAAATTTAAAACCTAATCTCATCAATTGTGTGTGTAATCCAGCGATTGAATCAAATTTTAGACCATTACCCCAATCAGGTCTGCAATCATAGTTAGTGTATGATGAAAATTGATTTTCTTGCCATTTTTCACAAAGCAAAAAAAACATTTCATAAAATAGCAAGTAATAAATTATCTAACTCTTTTTTAATTTCACTAAATTTACTATCAGTATTTGTAAAAACAAAATAACTATAATATTCATTATCATTATCATCTAGATACTCAAATACTTTGTCTAAAATTCTAAATAATGATTTATTTTCATCAGTAGTATCAACATAAAATCCTTTTGTTTCATCACACGTCCAATCTCTACAAATGGTAAGCAAATGTATATCATTAACAACCCATTTAGAACACGGACTAAGTTTAATATATCTTGAATATTCTCTTTTGGTTGAATACAAATGTCCACGAATAAAATATTTTGTCTTGGTAGTAGGTTCAATATATACAAACTCACTTGTAAATTCTGAATTAAATGATTTATTATCAATATCTGATAAACAAATTACATCTGAAACATTATGTTCGTCAATATTGTCGTAATCATTATCATCATCTACAATAAATGCTTTATTTGATACCTCAATAATTAAATATTTCTTTGTATTATGATAGGAGTTGTCAATAACTTTTACATAAATATTTCTATTTCTGATATATAATTCTTTTGAGATTAGATGTAAAAAATCGGTATAATGTTTTCTTTCTTTAACTTGTAAATCTAAATCAATTTCATAATCTAATGTTGGTTCATCATCACTATAATAAATATCTCTTGTGTATATCTTTACCATTTTATAATGAATACCAATATATTTTTTCTTCCTCAAGTTTCTTAATTTTTATTTGTTAAAAACAACCAATATGTATATTTGGATATCCATCCACATAATCAACACTTATACCGATTTTTCTTCCTTCACAACAATATTCTGGTTCTGTTGAAGCATAATTGTAATGTTTTATAATTTCTTCACCACTATCATGAAAATAAATACTAAATTTTAAATTATTATTACGATTATATAGAACATAAAATTTCCCACTAAATTCTGTCTCAACATTTCCACTGTAAAGTAACACTTTTGTTTCTGTTGTGTTTAATGGTTCATGATTATAATAATATAATGATATCATCATACATTTGCGAGAAAACAAATTTAAAATAATTTTTTCTATTAAGCTCATTTTATTTAATTTTTAATTAATTATTTTTTATTATTTTTAATATAAAAATCAATTTTTTTACCATTCTAGATAAAATATTAAATTAAAAATATCTTCCATATATTTACTTTTCCATATATCAACCCAATAGCGACTTTCTTCATCATCAATCAAATTTATAGTATTATCATCATTTATCTTAAAACTAACACTTGCCAATTTTAATTTTATATAATCTTCATTAATATCAACATCACCGTGTAATGTTAACAAATACCAATATTTTGTCTTTGCATCAAATAAAATGTAAAAATTCGCATGTCCATCATAATGAAATTTCCAATAAATATATTCTTTTGTTTTTTTTTCACAATCATAATATTTCATTAAACAATATTTTTCTTTTGCAAATTTTGATTTAAAAAATTTACTTAAATTTTTTTCGTTCAATTTTTCATCATTAAAATAAATATTTTCTGCCATTTGTTCACAATTATATTCAATCAAATTATAATATGGTTTTATTTTTTCATTATATACAATATCCACAATATGATAGACTTTATTATTATTCATTTTTATATATTTTTAAATGTACCATATTTTTAAATAATATTTCAATTTTTTTATAATATATAATAAAAATAACATTTGAAATGTAAAAAGGTGTAAAATTAATTGTGCTGATATTTTTTCTTCTTCTTCTAAAAGTTGAAAGTCTTCATTTAATAAATAGTCGACGCAGAATTCTGGTGTTAACTTTTGGGTTTTTAAAATCTGCAACAAACTAACACCATAAATATTATCTATTAAATCTTCTATTTTGTATGTATTTGCCATTAAATCTTCGTTTAACAATTTCATTAATAGTATTTGTTAGTTTATCTTTAAATAAAAAAGAAATAAATAATTTATTTTTGGTTATACCTTTTTTAACTAAAAGGCATAAAGGAATCCATCTTCACGCATAATGGTTTGTATTTCATCATTTCTTACGGGACCATTTGCAATTCTAATATCTTTAAATATTTGTAAATTATCGTGATTATCATTCAGATTAAACATTGAATGTATTTTTTCTAAAAGTTCAGGACATTCTATATAGTTTGTGTTAGTTTGTAACCAATCATAAAATGATTTTTTCTTTTCTTTTGAACTTTTATACTTTGTAAATAGTTTTAAAGTCTGTTGTAAATTAACTTCATTATCATTATCATTATTATTATCTGCATTCGTATTGATATTATAATCTGTTCCTGATAATATGCAAATATCCTTAAATTGTTGATGATTCATATTTAATTCTTCTAAAATACCTTCCATTGAATAATTTACTATAGTATGATTCATTAAGCTAAAATAACGCAACACTCTAGGACATCCATAAACAAATAAATCCATATCTTCGCTTAAACACGCCCAAACTTTTTTCTTTAAAACTAACAAAGCACATAATTCATCTGCTTCACCTGGAGCATCATAATACGTAGCACCATATGCTCGAATTAATTGTTTAACTTTTTCTATTTTATCTCTATTAATTTGAACTATTTGAGTTTTTAACATATCCATTTGATTGATAATTTCTTGTTTATCTTCATATTCATTAGTATTTAATAATTGGTCTTTTAAATTATCAAATTCTTTTTGAGCTTCTGCTCTATCTTCTCGACGTTTTTGTAATAAAGCCTTCTTCTCTTTAGGTGGTTTGCCGTCAAATATAAATATAGGTATAATGTTATGTTTACGAAATATAGATAACATTAAATAAATATTTTCTAAAAGACAATCATCTGCTTCATATTTATATAAATAAATACTAATATCGATTGCAATGCGCTTGCCAGATAATTCAGCAATATTAACGCACTGAATTGATTGTTTGCAATTTTCTCTTAAATATCGGTTTAAATATCTGATTCCCATTATAAATATATAATTGATTTCAATAATAACGAATTTATTGTAATCAATTTTTTTATGATTTTTTAATCATTTAGATTACTTATATTATGAGTTCCCTCCTTTATTAATTCAATAATTTTATCCATTTTATCAGTTTGTTTAGAAAAAAAATTAACTAGTATGTTCTCTAAATTGCTTTCACATAATAAAGTATTTTGCGTTGATTTGATACTATTATTGCAATTTTTTTTATGGCGATACATACTTGAACTATGTCTAAATTTTTTATCGCAATTAGAACAACTAAACCCATTTATAAGTTGCGTATTATTGTTTGTTTTTGTTTTCGAGCAAAAAACATATGTTTCTAAAAGTTTTTTTGTAGCATTCTAATGCTTCTGTGTAGAATTATGTCTAATTAGTTCATTTTTACGAGATGAGGAATAATTACAAATTTGACAAACATATTGTGGTTGTTCTTTTTGCTTAATATCTATAGCATTTTGTAGCATATGAACTATACAGAAAAATCTCTTTAAGTACCTTTTACATTAATATATATATATATTATTTTACACATTTTCAATTGCTGTCATTCTTAAACTAACATTTGACAACATATTTTTAGCACTATTATCTTCACAGAATTTAACGCATTCTAAAACTTTTTCAATATCATATTTTTGTCCAATATAATGACAAAATGATTGCATATTTGCTGTAGTTTTTTTAAATGATATTAGTTCTGCATTATTATCGTCACACCATTGTAATGTATCTTGCCACCAATACATTAGTATAAAGGTTATTATAAAATAAGATAAAACACTAGTGTCTTCTTTATATAATTTCTTGGCATCTTTAGAATGAATTAAACTAACAAAGTCTAAATTCATATGCTTTAAAACTTTAATCATTTGTATGCAAGAATAAGAAACTTCATATTGAATTAATGAATTAAATGTATTAACAAATTTATGAAAGGATTTTGAATTAATGTAACTAACAAAACAAATATTTATTATTCTAGCCCAAAATTCTGCGTATGCTTCATATAAACGCACATCTGATTTCGCGTTAAATTTTGTTAGTATATACTTATTACAATTTGTTTGGTCTAAATCAGAAAAATCTAAGCCAAATGTATGCATTGTTTCGTGTATAAATACCTTGAACCATTCTTCTTTTCTAAAAATAACAATTTCAGCATTTACTGGACAAGTACGAGTAAAAGCAGTATTAATATTATATTCATCTAACACGTCAGTTTTTGTATGTGGTAATTGTTTTTCTAAACTAGTGCAGTAAATATAGACATTTAATGTTTCTACACATTTCTCTAAACTATATTCATTTAAGATATATAACCAAACTAACAAATGGCTAAAATAAGAATCATATTGTTTTTTATATGTATGTATTGTTGTTAGTTCACTAATAAAATAAACTTTAATTTCTTTATCAAAAATTTGAGTGTAATATATTATTACACTTTTTGAATGAGTATCTATATGTTCTCTTATTAATGTGTGAAAAGCATTTGGTGAAAAAGAGGATGGTTTTGGAATTTCTTTTGAATTATTTATTTGTTTTATTTCGGTTTGAATATTTGTAACGGTTTTTACGAATTTAAACGCAGCATCAAATTCGTCATATAATTCTTTTAAAATATTGTTAGTTGTTTGGGTAATATTATTTGGATTATTAACTAACAAATTATTTGCCTTTATTTGTTCCATTATTTGTTTACTTTTTGCACTTATTTTCATTATAAATATATAATAATATTATATATTTATTTATATTTTATTTACAGCATAAAAATCTATAAAATAAAGATTTAGATTTTTTGTTAGTTTGGCCTTTTATTAATTTAATTGAACTAACTACAATGCGTTTAAATACTTTAAATATTTCATCTTTTTCATTACAATTAATAAGGTCTAAATATATTCTCATTGAACTAAATAATAGAGTTTCAGTCAAAGCATATAAATCGGTATTATTATTACTGTTTTTTAATAAATGACCGTATATATTATTTATTACATTTAATAATTCTGGTATATCATTGGAATCTATTTTGCCATCTTTTATAATATTTGAATATGATACTTCTAAATCTCTAAAAAAAACAATATTTTCAGATTTAGTATTATCCATTAAACTATCTAACAAATCAATATTTAAAAATTCCTTCTTAAGTAATTCCATTAATAATGATGGTTCTTCTAAAGAAACATTCTCTCTTTTTACATTGTTTGTAGATATAGATAATCTATCCATTAAATTAATAATTGCATTAATCTTTTCAGTCGCTCTTTCAACAGATTCTTCCTTTATTTCAGAAACTAACGATGCAATTGTTTCCTTATCCAGTACACCTGTGTCATTTATAATTTCTTCTATTGATTCAACCGAATTATTTGTTTTTTCAATTTCATTATGAATTTGAGTAATTTGTTCTAATGCCAAACTAACAACATTTTCTTTTATTTCTTCTATTGAATCATTATTATATATTAATTGAGATACTTCTTCTAAAACATTAGTTGGTTCAACAGGTGGATTATTTTCATTCAAGATTTTAATTTCATTTAAATTATCTGAAAAATCACTATTAAATTCGCTCATATATTCTAATATATATTATAATACGTTATCTTTAAATAAAAAAATAATAATTTATATATTTTGTTAGTTTATAATTCCCCTTTTCTTAATTTATCTCTTAAAATCATTAGCCCATCAAATACTTCCGGTTCTTGTGCTCTTCTATGATGAACTAATTTAGCATTTTTTGTAGCAATTAGCATTTGTTTTAAATCTTCATTTTGAGTGAATTTGGCTTTATGTGCTTCTGTCATTTCTTTGTCAGCACGTTTTAAAAAGAAATCAGGGTCAATTTCAACCGTTTTAGGTCTAATTAATTCTCCTTTAAATTTACCAGTTTTACCTCCAGCACCCTTTGCCATTTCAGGGTTTTGTGACAATTCTGTTCCAGAATCAAGTGAAAATGACATATAAAATTCCGGATTATTACGCTTAAATTTTGACGCTTGATAATAATGCTCTACAGAAGCCCATCTTTTATTATCTATTGTAAACGGTTGAACCCAAAAATTAGACAACTTTTTACGCCAATCCTTTATTTTTGCCAATTCCGCAAATTCACCAATTGCTTCTAAAGGTATTTTTTCCCCAGAACCTTTACCTGGTTTAGGCTCGGACGCAGATTTAGAATAAAATGAAAAGACAATATTATCATCATATAAGTTTAAAAGTTTTGCTTCTCCTAAATCATCGAATCTGGGCTGTTCCAGTTTTGAAACACTATTTTTGAATGTTTCAAATTCAGGAATGTATTGAAATATGCCAGAATTTTTTTCCATACACTTGTCTGCTATCATTTTTTTTATATCATAAGGTATTTCTTTAAATTTATATATCAATTTTTTATGATACGCAATTAACTGATAATGGTCTCCGCTATAATCAACAATAATATAAAATTCCGGATTAAATTCACCACGACTAGAAATAATTGGGTCAATTACACCACCACATTGTAATACGTCGTCATAATCTTTGCGTTTATATTGCTGACTAGACATAATAATAAATTTAATATTTAAGATTCTTTCTAAAATACTTATTGCCCACGGATCAGCCCAAAAATCTGGAGTTCTAATAAATTTCTTAAAATCTTCTAAACCTTTTAAGTTTTTCATAAATTGAATGTCAGCAATATTATCTTTGGCATATTCATTTTCTTTTTTAAGCTGTTCATATTTTTCCTTAATTTTTAACGCAGCATCGCGTATAATTAATTGCTGATTTCTGTCAACAGTTGTTGTTAGTTTAGCCTTTAATTCATCATATTCTTTTTTATATTTAATTGATTCGGCTCGAGTATGATTTAATTCTTTTGAAAACATTTGAAATCGTTGTTGATATTCATTATAAATATCTTGCTTCATTTCTTCAGCTAATCTAGCTCTTAATTTACTAATAGTTGTTTCTTGACCTATACTTGCAAACGCATCACGAATACAAGCAAAAAAACAATCACCGTGCCCTTCATTATCTTGTATAGTGTAATATTTATTTGACATAAATTTTTGAATCCAAGTGTCGTTATCTGATTCGTGATATTTATCTCGAATATCTTTTGCTAAACGAGCATTTTCTTCTTTTAAAGTTTCGGGAACAACGGCTCCAACACGTATAGTAAATAAATCGCGTCTAACTTGTGGTATAAATATTTCTTCTTTTTCTATTATTTCTTTTTTCTTATCTTTTACTTTATCTTTAACTTTTTCTTTAATTTTTTCCTTAACTTCTTCAACTATCAAAGGGGCTTTTCGTAAACGTTCAATCATTTCTTTTGTAACAAACGCATATATTAAAGGTTCATCTAAACGTTCTACATCAATCATTGCATCTTCATCCACTAAATCAACCAAGTTAACAGAATTAATTTCATAAACCCCAATTTGCAGTACTTTATTATTATATTTTACTAAATAAACTGGAAAATATGTGATATCTTTATCGGCAAAAGTATTTTTTGCTTTTCCAATAGCAACTATGACATCTACGCCCTTTAATTCAATTTGATATAAATTGGCTTCTTGACTCAAGTCTTCGGGATCAACTCGTTTTAATTCGGGATAGTTAACACTATTATTTAATTTAGATACAACCATATTGTATATAAATTAATGAGATAAGAATTTTATTTTTTAGACGTAATATAATTATAATTAGTCCCAAATAATGTATTTTTTCATTATTGGGTCATTTTTAAGTTCAATCATATAAGTCCAGAATCTTTGTCGTTTTTCAACATATTCATAATTTTCAGGTGTAGATTCAAATGCAACTAACAAATGAATATAATCCGACTTTTTATAGCCTTTTGTACCTTTTTCTAAACCATAGAATTGACATATTTTAACTAAATCTTTTGTTGTTAGTTCAGCATAATATTCTTCTGTAAATAAATAATTATTTGGATAATAATTAGAATCATTATCATTATATTCTTCTAAACTATTTAATATATCATTAATATCTTCATCATTTATTTTATTAGATGATTCTTTTTCAGTAAAAAATAAATTCATATTTTCAGACATTTTATAATAAACAATAAATTATATTTAAGCTATTTTTTTTAAACAAAGTAATAAACAAAGTAATAAACATTACATTTCAACCATATCCATATATTTAAATATAGATTTGTTTGATAAACTTGGATAATCCTTTGCCTTCATCTTTGCCAACTTTTCAATTCCCTCTATAATACTATCATTTGTCTGTAATTCAAATTCCTCTTCATCCACTGTTTCTAAAAACTCTTCAATAAATTCCTTATTAAATAATATTGCTATATTTTCAGTTAATTCGTCTACTTCATTCTTCTTATCATTTTTCTCAATATAATCATATACCTTATCAATCAATACTTTTGTTAAATTAATAATAAATTCCTTACCAATAAAGCCATTTTTACATAAATTCAAATAAAATGTTGTATTTGCTCTGCGCTTTTCATTTTGCTTATTAATTTCACAAAATTTGTCGTAATCTTGTTCTGGGTCAACATAAACGATATTATCATATTGTTCTAATATTTTGTCATATTTAGTAGTAAAATATGGTCGTAGCCAATCATATGTAGTAACTAATTCAGCATATAAATCCGCATAATTTTTAGAATAAAATTTGTTAGTTGATGCAATATCATAAATAACAGTTGATATCTTTTCACTATCTTCAAAATTAAATCCTTCAGTAGCAACTAAAATATTAATTTTATCAATAATCTTTTCTCTAATATCTAAGAAAGTTTTATCAGTAATTTTATTAATTAATGCACGTAATTGATCAATTTCAGCAGCAACGCCAACTTTTTGTTCAATTTTAGTTGCTTGAAAACTACGAAGAGATTCCCATTCTGCATCAGATATTTCCATACCCTTATTACCGCGTCGTTTCTTATTTTTATCTGATGAAAATGAATTAACTGGGTCCTTTCTTTCATAAATATTAGATGCAATAGGCGTAGAACCAACTTCGGAACATAAATAATTAATCATTTGTAAAGTTTCCTCAGGAATTTCCCAAGAAAATCCATTACCAACAATATTATTAATTTGCTGTAAATTATACTTCAAAGTTTCTGCCATTATGTATCTATACTATTTATATATTGTGATTTATTTATATCAATTTTTTTTATATTATAAATATTTAATTTAAATAGACTTAAAACTAACTTTATATAATATATTATATAAATGACCGAACCAGTTATTGAAGAAGAAACTATTTATGAATCATTTAATTCTTGGGATGAATTAGATATAGACAGAAACATTTTACGTGGAATATACGCATATGGATTTGAGAAACCAAGTCCGATTCAAAGTAAAGCGATTATATCTATTATGAAAGGAAAAGATATAATCGCCCAAGCCCAATCTGGTACAGGAAAAACTGCCGCATTTTCTATAGGTACTTTATCTCACATTGATACCAATGACAAATCAAATCAAGCTCTAATTATGGCTCCGACTCACGAACTTGCAAAGCAAATTGCATCCGTTATTATCGGTTTATCTGACTTAATGCCTGGTATAGTTATTAAAACCATTATGGGTGGTTCATCAATTGATCAAGATGCGGCAGATATGCGTGCAAATGTACCACATATTATTGTCGGATGCCCGGGTCGTATTTGTGATATGATTCGTCGTCGTCATATTAACGCAAATAAGCTTAAAATTGTTGTATTAGATGAAGCGGATGAAATGTTATCTTCGGGTTTTAAAGACCAAGTTTATAATATTTTTCAGAATCTAAATAAGAACGCACAAATCGCATTATTTAGTGCAACTTTACCTCATAATATATTTCAAATAACTAACAAATTTATGCGTGACCCAGTAAAAATTGTAGTTAAGGCGGAAAGTCTTACATTAGAGGGAATTAAGCAATACTATATTGCAGTAGAAGATGATAGACAAAAGTATGAAACATTGAAGGATTTATATCAAATCATTTCTCTAACATCTTGCTTCATATATTGTAATAGTGTTAAACGTGTAACAGATTTATATGAAGCGATGGTTGCTGACAGCTTTCCAGTTACTTGTATTCATAGTAATATGACGAAGCAAGAAAGAGAAAATGCATTAAGAGAATTTAGAACGGGTTCAGCTCGTGTATTAATTTCATCAAATGTTACTGCACGTGGCATTGATATTCAGCAAGTTAGTGTTGTGATTAATTTTGATTTACCTCGTGATATTCACACATATTTACATCGTATTGGTCGTTCAGGGCGTTGGGGAAGAAAAGGTACTGGAATAAATCTTATTACTCGTCGTGATACGATAAAGATGAAGGAAATTGAGACATATTATCAGACACAGGTCGACGAATTACCGGCCGATTTTTCTTTAAGTTAAAAAATTGAAATATATATTAATATATTTTGAACCCCTATACCCATATTTAAAACCTCGTATATATATATATATATTTAATAATAAACAATGCCAGCACTTAATAATATTACAATTAAGCGTTCATTTAAGGTGACCAATTTATCTGAATTCTTTAAAACTATAATATATCATATTTTATATCATAGTTTTATAATAATTTATAATTATTTAAGTATTAATTATTTAGATTCATCAATTGAAATATTTCCTGATGGAACATATCAATTTGAATATATTAAAAATAATATACAAATATGTCAAAATATAACTTATATTTCATTATTAATTTGTCTTTTAATCTCACCAACTTTGAAATTATTTAAAATTTCTGAAAACAAATTCAAATATGATTATAAATTATTTATCAGTTTAACGTTTATATTTATAAAATACTTTTATGCATTATTTGATATTGCAGTTTATGATAGAGAATGGTTAAAAAATAAAGAATCAAATCATTTATCAGATACATTAGGAACAAGATATACATTATTTATAGAGTGTCCTTATGTATTTGTATGTGCTTTAATTATATCAATAGCATTAGGATTTGTATTTCTAACAATTATATATTTATTATTAAAAATATTTGATTATATATGTTACTTAACTAATTTAATAAATGATTGGGCTAAAAATATTACATTTAGTTATGTAGAATATACTATTAATGATAGTTTAGAAGAAGTTTAAATTCGTAAAATAGATTAATAAATAATATAATATAAAATAATGGATTATAATCGTATTCAATTAGATAATATAAATGAAATATTCAAAATTCCCATTTTTTTTAATGAAGATACAAAAATACTTGATTCAAATGTTATTAATGATTTAGAGTTAGTTACAACAAAAGAAGAAAATGAACAACCAATTTATAATCATATATTTAAACCAACGATTAAAACAGATTTTAAAATTTTAGAACAGATGTCAAAATATTATACAACTAACAAAAAGCATTTAATTGAAACACAAAATACAATTGAAAATATAGATTTGTCGGAAACAAATTTAATTAAGAATAAATATTCAATAGATAATTTTGAACTAACAAAAACAATAGATAATTGGAGTGAAATACGTGGAGAAACTGGGTTTTATGAAAAATATTTTTATATTGATTGGGAATTTGCAAAGCATCTTAATAATAATCCTGCATTTTTGCAGTTAAAAAGTATTACTAGTTTTGTGTCTCCATTGATTTCATTATGTGTTCCAATTATAATACTTATTTTACCATTTTTTATTTTAAAAATAAAGGGAATAAGTATTAGTTTACAAACATATATTAATATTTTAAAGGAATTAATTGCGAATCACGCTATAACAAAAATATTTACGGAATTTCACGAGGTAAGTAACGGACAAAAAATATATTTAATAGTTTCATCGGCACTTTATTTGTTTTCGATATATCAAAATATATTATCATGTATTCGATTTTATTCAAATATGAAAAAAATTCATGATTATTTAGAACAATTCAAAAAATACACGTGTTATACAATTGATGCAATGAAATATTATATTTCAAAAACTAAAGACTTTGTTAGTTCAAGTGCGTTTAATAAGTCATTAGAAACTCATATAAATATTTTATCAAATTTTTATGAAGATTTAAGGAATATTTCTCCATTTAAATTTTCCGTAATTAAGTTTTTAGAAATGGGACACATAATGAAGACATTTTATCAAGTATATGAAAATGAAATATATAGTAATTCTATTGTTTTTTCATTTGGTTTTAATAGTTATTTCAATATGATACTAACATATAAGGGAGAGGTGGAAGCAGGATTAATTAATAAAGCTACATATATAGATAAAAACACAAACAAAAAGAAAAATCCAATATTCAAGAAAATGTATTATCCAAAATTTATCTCAAATTATTCTGAAGCAATTAAAAATGATTGTAATTTAAAGAAAAATATGATAATAACCGGTCCAAATGCTTCTGGTAAAACAACCACCTTAAAAACAGCATTAATAAATATTCTTTTATCTCAGCAATTTGGTTATGGATGTTTTGATTCATTAGTATTTAAACCTTACGATAATATTCATTGTTATCTTAATATACCTGACACATCTGGTCGCGATAGTTTATTTCAAGCAGAGGCACGACGCTGTAAAAATATAATTGATAAAGTTGATTTATTAGAACAAGAAACACATTTTTGTATATTTGATGAATTATATTCGGGAACAAATCCAGAAGAAGCTGTTAGTAGTGCAAATGCATTTTTAGAATATTTATCAAAGAAAACAAATGTATGTTATATATTAACAACACATTATATTAAATTATGTAAACGTCTTTCAAATGTAAAAACGGTGACAAATTATCATATGAATACAGAAAAAAAGAATAATAAATTGGTTTATAAATATACTTTAGGAAAGGGAATATCAACAGTTAAAGGAGGTATAAAGGTATTAAGAGATATGAATTATCCGGAGGAAATTTTGACAAATATAAATTAATTCGTTTTAAAATAATATAAAATATATTAGACATTTTTAATAATGGGAATTATGGATTTATTTGGATCACCATTTATATTTAGTTTAATAATAATTATTGTATTATTAGGAGTATTATATTCATATTTTAATTACAAGCTTTCAGAACAAGACCATAAAATTAGTTCAATGTTTGGTTTAGTTAAATCAATGGCAGATGAGATGCAATTTATAAGAAGAATGAAGGGAAATAATTTAGGAGAAACAATTAATTTGGAATATGCGACGCAATTATTACCTGAAGAAGATGTTAATGAAGAACTAATTTCAGTTTCTGATACAGAGAAATATGATGATGAAAATTTGGATGTGGACGATGATAGTGAAATAGAAGAAGATAGTGATTTTGAAGAAGGAGATGTAGAGGAAGATGAAGAGTTAGATATAGATGAATTAAGAGAAGATATGAAGACAATTCATTTAGAGGAACCAATAGATTTAGACACTGATTTTGAACCATTAGATTTAAATTTTACCCAAATAGAAGAGTCAAAAGAGCAAGAAGAAATAAAAGAACAAGAAGATTTGGATATAGATGTAGTAGATCCAAATAAGATTAATTTAACAAAATCAGATAATTACAAAAAGATGTCATTAAATAAGTTAAGAGAAGTAGTTGTTGAAAAGGGTTTAGTAGCAGATGCATCAAAATTTAAGAAGAATGATATATTAAAATTATTAGGTGAAGAATAATAAATATTTATAATAGTATAATATAATATGGATTCATATTATACTATCCCAACTAACAATACTGGTTATGCTTGGCAGCCCACTTCAAAAACAAATGATAATATATTGAATGAAAACGGAATTATGTCTAATTGGAAATATCGTCAATATATTCAAAATAATGCTTCACAAATAATGAAATATAATTCAATGTCTGCAATATATGCATCAGGTAATAATCCCTATATTTCTAATCCAGGTCAACTTGATTCAATGCAAACTCCATATTTATTTAGTTCATTGTATAACAACAATCTTAAAATTAGCAATTCAGATTTAAAACAAAATTATTTAGAAAAGGAACAAATGACTGCACGTATGGTCGCACCAAGTATTAATACAAATATGTTTAGTGCGTTTGATTATAAAAAAATGGTTAATAAATAATATAATTTTAATTGTATTTATATTTAGAAATATTTCGATAAATATAAATAATGATATTTGAACGTACTATTAATTTTGAGCCTGTTAGTTTAAAGCGTCATAGACACAGATTAAAAGGAGGAACTTATGATCCATCAAAAAAAGATAAAGATGATTTTGTTAAAATAGTTGGTGATTTACCTTTAGAAAAAATGACGAAACCAATTAAATGTACTTTGCATTTTTTTTGCAAACGACCTAAAACTCATTATAAAACTGGTAAAAATGCACATATCCTTAAGGATACAGCCCCTAAATATAACACCAATAATAAAGATTTAGATAATATGGTTAAATTCGTTTTAGACGCATTAAATGATAAGTTATATACCGATGATTGTCTAATAGTTGAAATTAATTGTGTTAAAACCTATTCTAATTCTGATGGATATATTTATGCTAAATTCGAAGAAATAAATGATAATTAAGGGATTTTTAAAATAATATATATTTTAATTCGTATGACTTAAAAATAAATGTTCTAATTAATTCATAATATGGATAACGATATTATTGATATTTCAATGGACTTTGATTCTTTAGACAACTTTTCCTCCAAATCCAGTTTTGGTGGTGGTTTAGAATTACTTATGAACGATAAGAAACCTGGCTCAGCTGCTCCAACCAGCGATATTGACATTGAAGATTTAAATAATTTAGAAAATGAATTAAATGATTTAGCACAAGACACTACCGGAGGATCTTTTAGCAATAGTTTTGAATCTAATTTATTTGGAGTTAAAAGTAGTTATGATGATAAACCGTCTGTCCGATTTGATGAAGAACCTTCTATTAAATTTGTTGATAGTCCAAGAAATTCATCAAATTTAGGACATTCAACATCAAATACCGCTTCAGATGCAAAGACGTGGGATGGTTATGGTAAATTTAATAATATTCCAATTAATCCGGATATTAAAATGTCATCGGAGCCAAAGTTATCAAAGGAAGAATTATTAAGGGAAAAATTCAAATATTTAAGAAAGTTAGAAGCACTTGAAAAGAAAGGTGTTGAACTAACAAAGAAATATAATATGGATTCGAGTTTGCAAGAAATGCAAGGAGAGTATGAAATGATTATGGAAGAAAAAGCAAAAGATAATTCAATTAAATTT
>Ga0194130_10001067_pt1 | contig 46427 bp, 48 predicted proteins | sample TA2KigsurfametaG_FD_160084 | JGI IMG/M metagenome (GOLD analysis project Ga0194130, IMG submission 160084) | Freshwater microbial communities from Lake Tanganyika, Tanzania - TA2015050 Kigoma 12 surface | ecosystem: Environmental > Aquatic > Freshwater > Lake | place: Tanzania: Lake Tanganyika...
ATTCTATTAAAACATCTTGTTTTAGAGTAGTGTTCTATTGAACGCCCGCTGAGATACAGCGGTGACAGAAAAGAGCTTAAATAACATCATTTTTATCTTAAGCGATTTAAGCGCTTTTCAGTATCAGACATTAAAGCTAGAGAATTTTGGGAAACTAATTTTGGCAGTGAACATACATTTGTTCAAACAAACTTATTCTTTAGCGCTATTAGAATGAATACACAGTTATTATCAAATGAAATTGATTTTTTGAAAAAAGTTATTAATGATGACAATGATAAATATATTTCTGCTTTTGAATTTCAAGAGTGGTTGGATTTTTTTGGAGATTTCACAGTAGCTATGAGAAGAACTATTGATAGTTTATTTGACCCAAATACATATGAAATTGTAGAATGGTATCAAAAAAATATTAGCAAATCAATAGTAAAATCTATATTAAATGAACAACCTTTAATATTAAGAAAACATTCAAATCAAAAAGGAGTATTTATTATAAATTTTAAATACAATAATGAAATTCATGAATTATTTATAAAAAATATTAATAATGAATTTGTTATTGAAAGAATGCCTAGTATGAATCCCATTGAATATAAAATTTTTGAAGAACTGGATATAAAAAAATCAGCTAATTTGAAAACAATAATAAATTCTCTTGAATATAGAATAATTCCATTAAATCAAAAAAAAGATCTTGTAGATTGGGATCAAGAAAGAATAAATCATTTGGATAAACCAATTCCAACTCCAATTGAGAATAAAGAATTGAATCTTTTTGATTTACCAGGAATTAGTCATCTTAAAAATGGGATTGGAACAATTATTGATACAGGAGTTGATATTGGGAAAGGAGTAATAGATACTGGCGTTGGAATTGGAAAAGGATTTTTCAACTTTTTGACTCCTCGTTAACTAATGATTCCTGATTGAACTCTATAAATTATATTTTTGATTAATTGGTTATGACCACTAATAATTATCATCAAACTATTTTTATAGGAACTTTTAATTTCTTTCTTGTTTTCTAGTCCTAAATTTTCTAGTAAAACCACCATTACATTAACTTCATTTTTATCCCACTGTTCGAAAAATTCTTGATAAATATCATAGGATCCCTTGGAATCATCCGTATTCAACTTATCTAAAAAATGGCTTTTGTTTTGTAGATTCTCCGTAATTAAACTTTTATAAAATTCTAAAGTGTGATGAGCTATTTGGTTTTCTTTATAAGTATCAGATAATTTGCTCAAACCAGAATGCATACTGTGACATAAAAAAACGAAATTTTTATTATCTTCTCCCCATAAATCTTCTACATCTTTTTTCTCAAGTAACTTCTTAATTGGATTGATTAAATTATGCAAGTCTTCGAATTTATCTCCTTTTCCCCAACGACTAATTCCCTGTATTGTTCCTGGTTCTTGAAATCCAATCTCATTATTTTGAATTGAAATTTTAGTTCCTTCAGGATAATGATTTAATAATGATAATGCAACTGCTGTATTAATTGGGTCTAATAAAGTTCCCATATTTTTTGAAGATGAACTCCATAAATAACTTATTAAATTGGATGATATTATACTCATTAGTTGTGTCTGCATTTATCCAATATATTATTAATCTTTTAAGTTTTATTATTTCGAAAAAAATAAAACTTTAATTGTATTTAGCTTTCTCAGCAGCACTTAATGCGCGCCACATCTCACCTAATTTTTTACCAATTTGTCCAAAAGTAAATTTAGGGTTTGCCTTAACAACTTCTGAACGCTTTGCTTTCACAAATTTCATGTAACCAGATAATTTTCTCTTACCTCCTTCCATTATATAATATCAAATAAAAAAAATCTAGTATAAATATATGAATATTACTAGTTTTAATGATAAATTTCCAATTTATTCAATATTTTTTTATTTCTTAATGATTGTAGCTGGACTTACTGTTAATACTTTCCCCTGCAAAATGAGATATGCATTGGATAATAATTTATATCTAAAACATTTCATTGGATTTCTAACAATGGTTTTCTTAGTTGTAGTTGCTGAGCCATATCCAGATCAAATATTGCTTCACATATTTCCAATCGCAGCCTTATTATACATTGTATTCATATTAATTTCCAAAACAGAGTACCCATTCTTTTTAGCAATATTATTTATACTTGGGCTTGAATTTTCTGTTATATTAACTAAAACTGAATTCAAAAAAGATTTGAAAGAACATCCTGAAAAAGAAAAAGAACTTCAACCTAAAATAAATACTGCAGTTTTTATTGGAAACACAGTTATGGTAGTAGTCATTATACTAACAATAATTGGAGTGTTGGCTTACATGGGAAGGAAGAAATACGAATACAAAGATAAATTTAATTACTTTACGTTCTTTTTAGGAAAAATAGATTGCAAATATTCTAAACCAAAGATTGGAATAATGAATTCATTCAAGCATTTGTAAAATTTAATGAGGAGGCATCTTGCCCCAAAAATTAATTGGTTCTTTATTTACAGCAGGGTAACCACTTGCACGTAAAATTTGTTCTTGATTTCTTACTGGTAAGTTATTATTGCAATAAAATAACGGTCCAATATTCCAATCTCTCTTCATTGGATAAGTTAGGGTTCTAAATGGAATACCATTTCCCAATTTTACTGCATGAACATCTCCAATGTTATTTCCACTTTTTTCACAAAAGACAAATTTTACTTCTGGCTGAACTAATTCTTTTAGCATCTTGTCATAATATGAATTGGGATATTCAAGTGAAATTTGGAATTTTCCACCCTCTACTTTAGCGACTCCTTGATTGGGTGTTTTTTCGAATGCCACCTCTTCATTAGGATAAGGTAATCCACTTCCTGAAAAACTAAGACTATAAGTTGGAGGAGCAGCAGCCCAGTATCTTACAAATGATACACCTGATAAATCAGTTCTTCCATCAATTAAAAAATCCCCATTAGAATTATATTTAATATCTAAGACACAATCCATATACTGGGCATTACTACATTTCCATCTTGAGCACATTTTTTCATCTCTCTCTTTAAATATTTTATCGGCGTCGTAACCAAAGCTTATTCCGGCAAAATTAGTTTGACTCATAATTAAGTTAATAATAGATAAAAAAATTTATTATTAAATTAAATATTTATGCTCTAACATAATTACTAAAATGAGTTCTTATATAATTTCTTAATAAATCACCACAGAGAGTCCTATTATAGACGTACCAATTTTCCCTAAATATTGATGATTTAAAAAATGTACCCAATATTCCTAAGAATCGATTCTCTAAATCTTTCAAATGCTCTCCTTCAACTATTTGTTGTTGTCTATTTTGAGAAATATAATATAAAATACTAGCACATCTTGAAAATATTATCATTGAGATTTGTGATTCCATTTCTTTGTATCTTTTACTAGGTAATCTATCCTCTATTCCCATCAATTGATTATAATAGTAACTAACCTCAGGATGCTCAATAAATAATTTGAAAGTATCATCAAGTAAATCTTTTGTTAAATTGCTAAAAAAGAATATTGAATCAGCTGTTCCTTTTTCTTTATCTTATTTAACTTGGAGTACAATAGTAAATATTGTAAAAACTATTACTATTGCACCAAGAAATTTAACATACCCTTTAAATTTTTCGTGTTTATGTAAATTAGAATTGAAGTAATATACACTAAAAATTACTACAACGAATATTAAAAATGTAAAAATAGTTACTATTTTCATAATTTAGTATATATTTTTATTGGGTTATAATTTATAAATAATTTATATGATATATTAAATGGGAATTCATTCAAAAGTATGGGGACAATATTTATGGAGATTGCTACACAGTATAACGTATTCTTATGATCCAAAAATGCCAGATGATCTTAAAGGTAAATATGTTAGATTTTTTCACGTTTTGAAAGACTTTATTCCTTGTCCAATTTGTAGAAATCATTATACAGAAAGATGTAATAAAAATCCACCGGAGAGAAATATGAAAAATACCGATGACTTAGTTTCTTGGTTGAACAATCTTCATAATGAAGTAAATGCTGGTTTAGGAAAACCATTGATTTCTAAGAGGCAAGCAGATGCTTATTATGTAAAGGACGGTAAATTAACTTATGATTTCAAAGATTTCATTACTCTTTTTAGAATATTAACGATTATGAAATTTATAAACTATCCAGCTGTTCGAAAATTTTTAGAATTATTATTCGATATTTACCCAGGTAAGTACATGATTAAAAATGCACCAAAATCTCACAAACTTATAGAGACAGTTACTAGTAATCCAACCTTAAATGTTTGGATTATCTATTTTGATAATGAATTTGCTAAAAATAGGAAAATGAAAACTTATTTGAATATTGATGTAGATCCAAAAAATAATCCTGAAGTAGAACAAAAAACAAAACAAATTAGTGATGCAAGTATAATGAGAACATCAACAAATGTCTCTCGTGAATTGTCTGAGAGACACTCTAGTAAATTAGTTAAAGATGAAATCCATGATTTTCTAAAAAAATATCAAATTATTTAACTTTCTTTTTTCCAAGATAATTATAAAATTTATTACTAATTTTAAGAATTATAGGAATTCTTATTTTTGTCCCAGTAAAATTTTTTTCATCAAAAATGCAAAGCATAAAAAAACGAAAGTTTTCATTAATTCTTTTAGAATCTTCCCCCTCTAATTTAATCAATTCATAAAAAGGTTCATCAAAATTTATCAAATATTTATTTAAAGGATTTTCCACTTTTGTTTTTCTACTAATTATTGAATTAGTACTACCATTTGCGGCTTTCTTGCAAGGTTCATGTCTTTCATCTTTACGGCACATAAAAACTAATTGCAAACTTTCTTTTTCTCTAAAAACAAAATAGCCTTTCTCAAATAATTTTTTCTTATTAACAAATTTAAATTCATTCGTGTAGAATATTGTCAAATCATCATTTATCTTTTTTTCTTCATATTTATGTTCAACCTTACTTGGATCAACTAAAATAAATAAATCACTATAAATTTCTTTTATTGAAAAAATAGTTGGTTTTGGTGTTTGGTCTTCATAGCTTTGTTTATTTTCTTCATTGAAGTCAATTACATTCTCAGGTAACGAAGATTCAATCAAAAAATAATTATTTGGTGATTTTAATTCAATTGCATAAGTTTTAGGGATATAATCCAAAGGTGGATAGTCAATCGCTCTTGATTTGTAGAAATCAACAAAATAACTGTTTATTTCTTTTTTTAGCAAATGATTGAAAAACGCAATTAAAATTTCATTCTTGAATAATTTATCTCCTCTTTTCAATTTTGAAATATTTCTGGTAAAATCTTTATTATTGATTGCTTGTTGTTTTTCATAATTTGTTGGAAATAAAGATGCGTGATAATTTATAAAACCTAATTTAAATAAATCATTGAATTTTCCTGAATTATTAATCATTAATAATTTTGTAAGTTTTCTATTGCAAATTATAAATTGGACAAAATTTTTCCTTTTATATAAAAATTTCTCATCTCGCACAGCCTTCGAAAAAGAATCATATGATTTTTCAAATATATCTTTTAGATCATTATAAAATCCTTCTTCTTTTTGCTTATTTCTATCTTCAGTGCCATATAAAATAACTGTGTATGTTAAATGATTTTCAAATGGATATATTATCAATTCTTTTTCTAATACTTCCAAAAATGGCTCTTGAAATACTTCATTTTTTATTATCATCGCTTTCGCATTATTTTCTCCAAAAAAATCACCTGTATTTTCACTGTAATAATCATATCCTCCTTTTTTATTTTTTATATTTTTGTTAATCATATAATATTTATAAAATATTATAAAATTAATTTATTGAAAACGTTTGCAAGTTGGTCTCATTGGTTCTGGTAATGCATCTTGAAGTTGAGGATTATAGTCTTCACCACGTTCAATAGGAGTTGCATAATTATTTTGTCCTAAACCATTGCAGCCATTTGGCATACATAATCCAAAGCGCTTGTTATAAACACAAGAACTCTCATTAGGGATTCTTTTATAAGTGCAACTTGGGCAACCGTTCTTAAATTCATTGTAGGCATCATTTAATTCAATGATTTTTAAACCATTGTGAATCAAAAATTGTCTATAAGAATAACTATCATAAACTTTATTTTCAATTCTAATTAAATCATTGACATAGGATGAAGGACGATAATCGGTAAAAGCACGTCCATCCTCCATAAGAGCTGGGCAGTCAAAATATTTATTATTTGAAGTCTTATTACAACTATTAGCCATTATATAATATTCCTACAAAAAAAATTTATACTAATTTCCACCTTTTTCTATTTCCATTCCCAACAACTTCATATATTTTTCCATCATTATTTGATTTTATCTTTGTTCCAACTTTGTAGTCTTTTGCTGGCTGGTTAGGAACATTTTTCTTTGGTTTCTTAGATTCACCAACATTAATACTCTTAACATCTTCACTTTCTTCTTCATTCTCTTCCTCTTTTTCTTCCTCCTTTTCTTCATTTTTTATTTCTTCACTTGCCTGCTCAACAATTTTTGTTTCTTCATTCTTAACTTCTTTAGTCTCATTTGAAGTTTGGATAACCTTTTCATCATCAAGAGCTAGCTCACTCTCAATCAATCTTTGAGCTTCATCTTCGTCATCTTCTTCTTCCTCCTCATCTTCTTCCTCCTCATCTTCATCTTCATCTTCTTCATCATCAATATCATCATCATCAATATCATCATCATCAATATCTTCATCATCATCCTCACCTTCTTCATCAGTTGATCCCATACTTTCTACAGAGACTGAGCTTTCATCATCATTTGGGATTTCATCATTATCGTCGTCACTGCTTTCTAAAGTTTCAACATCGGATTCTAAATCCTCATTCATTTTTTGTTGATTATTTTGGAAGTAATTATTGTCAAAAGATGCTGGGAAATTAGGTGGTGGTGTTCCCATACCCATACTCATGGAAGGCATGGAACTCATTAAGCCATTGGGACCCATAGACATCGCCATTGATTGACTCATAGATTGACTCATTGGAATACCCATTGATGGAATATTATTCGAGTTTCTCATTTGCATCTCCATTGGTGGCTTCATTTGCATTGGCATTTGTCTTTGCATTTTCTCTAATTGGCTGGCATTATTTAATTGTCTTTTTTGAGGTTTCTCTGGGGGGTCTTCACCATCCAGTATTTTACTTAGAAGACCTCTAAGGGCTTCAACATCATATTTATTACGATTCACCTCTATTTCCAAGTTCATTATTCTTCTCCATCCAAAATAAATAACTCCAATTAGTAATACTACTAGGACTCCTAATAAAATTAAAATATATGATTGCATTTTAATTTACTCTAGAATATTGTTTTCATTTTTGAACGATTTTCTCATTTTTAGATTTCTTTTTTTGATTCTTCTTTTTTGGTTCTTTTTTCTTTTTTTCTTTAGGTTTACTAATTTCTTCCAAACAATTAATGCAATTTTCTAAAAATTCATCATTGCAATTTTTATTTTGCATCAATTTCAAAGCGATAAATTGTTTTGAATAGCCATCTTCCAATTTATAAGGAAACATTATCTTATCACCATCAAAATACACAGAGAATCTAATGTTCTTAAAACCTAATTCCTTTTTCTTAACCAATTTATATAAATTAGTGTAATGAGATGCGACTATATGTAATGAATTTAGACTTTTTCCAATAGTTTTACATACCCCATATGAAGCAGAGAAACCCTCTTGATAATTTGTACTAGTGAAAATCTCATCTAATATAGCAAATGTTTTTCCAGTCTTATTCTTTTCTCTTATTTTCTCCAAGTAATCTCTTATCTTATGAACCTCTGCTTCAAATAAAGATTCACTTCCTTGACTATCTTGATTTCTTATACCAGTTAATAAATAACAAAAAGGAGTAATTTCCATTTTACTTGAATTACATATTCCAACTGTTTGTGCTAAATAAATGTTTAAAAATATTGATTTTATGAATGTAGATTTTCCTGCTGCATTTGGACCAGTCAATAAATAATTTCTTTTATCTTGATCAAACTCAATGCTATTTTTTATATTTTTTTCTTTTGGTATAGCTGGATGCCATATTCCTTCAATTTTTAAAACAGGTCTTTGATTATTTATTATTTTTGGTATATGAAAATATGATTTGTCTCTTATTAATTTAGCTATTCCAAAGTAACAATCTATAAATCCAATATTATTTAGAATTTTTAAGAAATCAGTTTTATTCTCTATAAATTCGTAGAAATATTTTAAGATTATCCCTTTGTTAGATAATAAAGAATAATTATCCAATCCTTTTTCTTCAATTGTTGTAAAATTCTCAGGAAATTCTTGATATCCAATTAATTTTGATAATGATTCATTACCTCTTATAAGAGAATTAGTGGTCAAGATATTTTTTACATTTTCCAATTTCTTTTGAAAAAAATTTATAATTCCAACGGTTGATTTAGATGTACTATAAGAATACCATACATTTTGACAATAAAAAAACAAACTTAATGCTTTAGAGAACCATTTCATAATTGTTTGCATTAATGGATTTTTTATAAATGGCATGGTAATCATACCACTTTGTTCCCACATCATTTTCAAAAAAAATTTAAATGGAACTTTTAATTTCATTAAGCGCATTAGAATAAAAGGGATGATAACATAGACTAATGGACTAACTACTGTCATTATTGGACTTATAATAATTTTATAAATGTTTGATAGTGTAAGAAATACCCCACTTTTATTGAAAAATTTTAAATATTTATTTTGAAAAAACATCATACTATAAATAAAATCACTATGTTCATTATTTGGTTTAAAAAACCAATAAGTTTCTTTTAGTGAGTTATTCAATTCATTTATATTTTTATCCAATCTATCACTAAAATTATGACAAACATTTAAAATTATATTTTGTCTTTGATTTAGTATGTTTAAATTAGAGGTTGGATTGTTGAGAATTTTAGTATGGTATATATCTCCGAGAGGAGTATAAAACGAGGTAATATTATTATAAATATTAGGATTGAATATTTCTATTTCTTCTGTGATATGTTTTATTGGAAAATTTTTAGAATCTTGATTGGAAAATAATTCTTTAAATCTTTTGGGATAATGAGATTCATTTATAATAAATTTTTCAATATCTTCTTTAGATAGTTCTTCGCTGTTACTAAAATTTTCGACATGTTCTTGAAAAGAAAAAGTTTTTTTGTCCTGGAAGAGAGACATAATTTAATAAGGAAATTGAAATAAATTTTTTTACGAATATTTTATATTATTATAATATATGCCAAAACCACTTTATGTTAGTGAATTAGAACAACCAGCTCCTGCCAATATAAATAATCCATCGAAAATGTCTTGGTACAATCGTTATGGAGGATTTTTGATAGAAACTAAATGGAACTCAAGAAAAAATCAATTTGATACTATTTATCACCCATATGATTATCCAAATGTGAATATGCCAGATGAATAAAAAAATTGAAATTAAAAGTAACTGTATAGTAATAAAAAAATGATATTAACTGGATTTAAATTTGTTGATGTTAAAAGATTGGATAGTGAATCTTTCCAGGATTATTTGGAAAGATCTTATTTTGTAGTAAATAATCTTAAAAAAGGAAAATATTCTCTAGATGAATTAATTGACAAATCCTTATTATTCAATGCGATCAAAGTATCAAAATGTACTTATTCCCCACAAACAATGGAAGAAATTGAAGAAATGTGTAAATACGCTGGAGTGAGAATAGAAAAGTAATCTTATATAATATATGCTTTATATTATATTAATTCTTTTTTTAATTATAATTTTAGTATTATATCAACAAACAATTGAATGTCTAACAAATGAAAATACTCCTGAATCAAATATACCATTAGCACCTGCTGGATTACCTATTAGACCAGATTTTAGTTCAAATCAACCTTTAGGAGAATATTCTAGTGAATTTTATAATGACCCAGAGAGAGTAAAGGTTGAGAGGAGAGATGTAAAAGAAAATAAATCCTATAGTGTCCAACCGGAAGATTTATACTTTGACATTTTTAATATTAATTGTACTCAACCATTCAATCGTCCTTGGGCTTGTCTATTAATGAAAGGAAACTACGTTAATAATCTTCCAATCGAAAATTGTAGAAGAGTATGTCCAGAGAAATTTGTAAAACAAGAAGAGGAATATATACCTGATGTAGAGCAATTTAAAGATTTTGTAGATAAAAAACCAATCCCTTCTCATTACTGGTGTATAACGCCTTGTAAAAAAACTTGTTCAAAGCTAAAATATAATGCATTGGAACCCTGGAAAAATACTTGTGGTCAAAATGGGTTTAGTCAAGTCCCATTAAATACTTATTTAAGCGAAGATGAATGTATTGAAGATAATTTTCCTTGTGAAACAAAAGATAAAGATAAATGTTTAAGTAAATCTCAATGTGGATGGTGCACAAATAATTCAGGTCAAGGATTTTGTTTTGAAGGAACTACTGAAGGACCACTGGATGTTACTATCCCCTGTGTGGCTATGAGAGAAAAAGCAACGAATGCTTATTTCAAGGGACACGCGGATCCATTTGAAGGAGTTCAACAATCTTGGTAAATTATTATAAAAAAAAATTATTTATAATAATAGAGATGAACTTTAATTGGAAGATGATAATTTTTTTGGCTGTTTTAGGCGCAATAGTGTGGATAAATTATAGATTCAAAAATGTAGTTGTTCGAGGGTATAACTTTTTTAGTCAATTTCCGAAGTTAATATTAATTGGATTGGGAGTTATAATTTTTTGTGCTCCTTTCCTACTAAAAGATAATCCCTTAGTCAATCACGTCAAAGATTTTTTACCAGATTCAATGCAGTCTAAAATAGATAAAATAAATGAAATGAGGAGAGAACAACAAATTCAATACAATGGACAAACACAAGAATATCAAATGCCACAGTATAGGGGTAGAGGAAAGGGCGTAACCACGAAATCATTAAGGAAAGTATCAGAACAATTGAAAAAACAAATTGCGGCACAACAAGGATGGAAATGTAAAAGATGTCACGTTATGCTGGATGCAACTTATGAAGTTGACCACATTCGCGCATTAGAAGACGGTGGTACAAATGATATTACAAACTTACAAGCATTATGTAGGAATTGCCATGGGAATAAGTCCCTACAGGATAATATTAAGAGAAGATATCCAGGAGGAAGGATTCAATAATTTTTTTTTAACAATATATATTAATGGAATCATTTTTAAGTAATACAAAAGGTTTTGGACCGTTATTATCATCTTCATCTTCTTCATCATATTCTTCCCCAATGGGTCTAACACCTTTTTCGTATGGTAATAGAGGATATTATGGAGATAATATGTTGATGGGAGGAATTTATAGCTCAATTACATGGATTGCCCAAAATCCTGTATTAGTTGTAACAACACTTTTTGAAATACCCATAGCAGCATTAGTGATTCATGGATTTGTAGAAAAAAATGAAAAACTTGGATTCACTGGTATATTATTATTTGTATTAATTTTAATACTTGCATATATTTATCATTATGACATTGGCGAGAGACAACAGTATGTTTTATTAATAATATTGACAGTTGTCTCTTTTGTATTAGTTATTTATTTTGCCCTACAAATTAAGCCAAAGGTTTATAATCATATGTATATTAATTTCCAGGCTAACAAGAATACACCTAAGATACCACTTTCTTTTTACGGTATGCATGGGGATAGAGACAGCCAACTTATTATGATGAAGGGAAATACTATCGCATATGCAGAGAAAGAATCTATGCCTATCGATTTAGGACCAGAAGCAACATATAGTTTTTGGTTAAAAGTTTGTCCTGATAACTTTAACAAAAATAATACAAAGTGGAGAACAATTTGGTATAGAGGAGAAGATAGCGGTAATAAAGGTGATAGTGTTTATAAATTCAAAACTCCAGGCGTCTATCTAGCACCCAATACAAATAAAATTATCATTTCCGTCGCTTGTGAGAATGGTCCAGATGAAGGAAATGCTATTACTGTAGATGATATACCATTAAATGAATGGTTTTGTGTAACATTTACTTTAGAGGGTCGTTCTTTAGACTGTTATATTAACGGTTTACTTGAACATTCTATAAGTTTAACAGGTCATCCTCTAATGATGAATAGTAATGTAATTAAGGGAAGGAATGGTTTTAATGGTTTGATGTGTTTCTATAGATATAGCTCTGCATCTCTACTCCCTGACCAAATCAAAAATTTATATGAGAGAGAAAAGGCAACTTTAGAGGATAGCAAATACAATTTAGAAACTTGTCCAGCTGAAAGTTAAAAAAAATAAAATCTAAATAAAAAATAATAAATGAGTGATTTCTTAGGTTCTCTACTAAAAAATAATAAATCAAATACCTCGAATGCTTCAAGATCATTAACATCAAACGCAGTTATTAATAGAAATAGTGCTGGCGGTGGAAATTGGATTCTTATCATAGTAGGAGTAATTCTTCTTGTTGTTTTGATTGTTATTATTGTTGTTTTAGTTGAAAAAGCGAAAGCTAAAAAAGCAAATGTTTACACTATTATAAAATCACCTTTAGATGCTTTTGATTTGAAGAAGAATGATTTTAAGATTGATAATAGTGATTTGGGATTAGAATTTACCTATAGTGTTTGGATTTTTGTTCAAGATTGGACAAGAGGCTGGAAAAATATTTTTGTTAAGGGAGACAAGAATAATGGTGCAGGAACCAGTGCTTCAAGAGCCCCTGGTTTATGGTTGTATCCTGATACTAATGCACTCCATGCTCGTATTAACACATTCGCTTCTCCTAATGAAGGATGTGACATTAAAAACATTCCTTTACAAAAATGGGTACATATTGCTTATATATTAAACAATAGAACTGTTGATATTTACATTGATGGAAAATTAGAAAGAAGCTGTGTCTTAAGAGGTGTTCCCAAATTAAATAACCAACCACTTCAAGTGTGCGACAATGGAGGATTCTTTGGAAAGATTAGCAATTTAGTATACTTTAAGTATGCATTGAAGCCAAATGAAGTTTATGGTATTTATTCACAAGGTCCTTATTAAACATTTAGAGGTTATAATTTTATAATAAAAATTATTTTATCCATTATTATTAGTAAATGGCAGATAATGGTAGATTTGGAAATACAATGAGCTCAGTCAAAAGTTATTTTACACCAAACACATTTATTACACTTTTCTTGATTATTGTTGTTGTTATTGTTATAACGTATCTTTTCGTCAGATTGGGATATAGCATTATGAATTATCAAAATGATGCGCCTTATATAATAGAAGACAATATCAGGAACAACTGCAATGAATTACCCTGGTTCAAAATTATTAAGATCCTTTGATCAAAAACACGGTTTAGAATTTAGTTATACTTTTTGGATTTATATAGATGAAAATACATTCAATAGTAACAAATGGCACCATGTTTTCCATAAGGGTAATAGTAATGCTTTCCCCTTGCAATCTCCAGGTGTTTGGATATATCCAACTGAGAATAAATTAGCAATCAACATGAACACACATAATCAAGTAAAGGTTTCTTGTGATGTTGGAAATATCCCCTTGAATAAATGGATGTGCATCGCATTGGTTGTGGTTGGAAATAGTATGGATGTCTATGTAAATGCTAGATTAAAGAAGAGATGTAATCTTGGAGGAATTCCCAAGCAGAATTTTGGTGATTTATATGTTTGCAAATGGGGTGGCTTTCAAGGATTTTTGAGTCGTCTAAGGTATCACTCATATGCGGTACCATTCTATTCAATTGAGAAAATTTATAATGAAGGTCCAAGCGATGCACCTTGTGTTGATACTAAGGAGAAACCACCAAAACTTGCTCCTCAATATTGGATGACAACTGGTTTCCCCAATACCCAGGTGAATATATAAATTTATTATTTGAAAAACAAATAATAAATTAAATGGTGATGTTTGCTAGTTTGAATATTTTTGCAACTAATAAATCACTATTCATGATTTCATCTTTCGTTAAATTTTTAAACCATTCTGGAAATCCAGGTGCAGTATTATAGACAGGAACAAAATAAGTTTTGCCAAGACAATTTTTATCAATTGATTCATTTGAAATAAATCTATGATTTTTATATTTAACATCACTACTATCTCTTTCTTGACATTTAGAATCAATATGATAGTAGTCCCAACCTTCTTTCATTAATAAATTTATTTTATCCCACATTAATTCTCTTCCAATCAAAAAATATTTATCTTCCAAAGATTCGTTCTCATCCAATAATTTATCGCACTCATCTATACACATTTTAATAAATTTAGTATTTGGTCTTGACATCATAAGCCAATTAGTTGGTCTTGGATGTCCAGTCTTGGTGCAGTCATTTTCGTGACAACCTGCACCAACATAATCGTATTTTTCCAATTTTTTATAGATTGGAGTTAGATCTTTTACGACAATGATATCAGTATCTAGCCAAATTCCACCATATTTATATAGAAGTAAATATCTAATATAATCTGTTTTTTGAGGAATAGAAAGTTTTTTGTCTAGATCTTTTCGAAGATTCGGTAAATAATTGTGCACAGTTTTTTCATTTAAGAGAATAATATCAAAACTATCACTGCAATTTTTATTAACACTTTCAAAACATAAATCTAAGTATTCTGGTCTTTTTTTCACTCCAGGCTTATTTTCCCAGTATAAAAATATTTTTGGTTTATCTTCAAAATTCTCTGTGTATTCATATTTTAGAAAAAACAAGAAAAATATTGTTATTAAAATTATTATTACATTTCTTAACAACATTAGTTATTATTAAGAAAATTATTTCCAAGTTCCATAATGATTATGAATCGCGTATTTTCCAAAACATTGATCTTGTTGATATCTTAAAATATGAACATTTTGTTTATCATCCCAATCTAAATAAACATTAGTCACATAATCTGGTCCCGTTGTCTGATATACAAACATTAAAGTATCATCCTTTTCTCTTACAATTTTATCAATATTATTTACAATATTATCTATTAATGCTTTTATAAATGGATCATTCTTCTTTGCACCAAATGCATACTGTCCAACTAAAAATTTAATATTTTTATTCTTGCATATATTTACATATCTTGGCATCTTTGCTAAGCATTTCCTTTCATAAACAGTTAAATCTTGTGGGAAGACTGCATCATATTGGAGTAAATCATCCAATGGTTCAAGACAAAGCATATCGAGATCAAAATAGAATCCACCGTAATGATAGACAGCAATGTATCTAAAGAAATCGATCTTTTGAATATTAACGGGTAATCTTTTGAAAACTTTATAATACTCAGGATAAAAATCTTTAATGAATTCATCGATTGTTTCGTCCGTAAAAAACAAATATTTATAATCAGGATTGTATTTTCTTATAGAAGCAATTTCATTATAATATTTTTTTGGTGGATCATCATCTTTCCAAGTTTGAATAATAATTTTAGGTATTTTATTATCATCGAATCCTTCTAATGACTTTTTCTCATATGTAAATAAAAATACAATAACAAACAATAATAAAATTATAATAATAGGGATATTAGACTTTATCATAATTATAATAATATTTTTTTTTGAAATTTATTTTGTAATATAAATTTAAGGATGGATCCAAATGTATGGGGACCTAAATTTTGGTTTTCTCTTCACAGTGTCAGTTTTACATATCCTTTCTATCCTGATGAAGCTGATAAACAAAGATATAAAATATTTTTTGAGATGTTAGAATATGTATTACCCTGTGTAGTTTGTAGAGTTAATTATGCAAAAAATATTAAACAGCATCCAATTGATAATCATCTTAAAGATAGAAAAACTTTAGCGCACTGGGTAATTGATATACATAACATGGTCAATACTGAGAATGGAAAACCAGCTTTAACATATAATGAAGCAGTTAGTATATATGAAAAAATTTATGATAGAAAAATTCATTTAGAAGACCCTGAGCCACATATTACCAATGGAAAGAAATTATCTGATGAAGAATGGAAGAGAACCCAAGAAATGAAAACAGTTGTTGGTAAATTTAAAAGAGAAATGAAAAAGTACTGGATATTAATTGCATTTTTCTTTTTAGTTGTAATGTTGATTGTTTCATTTTGTATGTTAAGGAAATAATTATTCTTAAAGATTATCTCTATATAAAATAGAGATAATGCCAAAAAATAAAATTCGTATAATGATTCCAATGAGAAAAGATGATATTGAAAATAAAATGAAGATAGGAAAGAAATTTCTTTATTATCCTGATTTCGATGATAAAGATTTTTACGAAAAAATTTACACAAAAAAAGAATTCTACAAAAATCGATTCATCAAATCGGAAAAATCAACTCAAGAAATTTGCAATGCACGTCTTTACAATCTTGCACCTCAACAAGAATTCTTAAAAAATTACATTAGCATTGATACTCCTTATAATGGGATATTAATTTATCATGGTACTGGAGTTGGAAAAACTTGTTCTGCAATTCAAATTGCAGAGAATTTTAAGGAAATTATGAAACGAATGCACTCCGATGATAAAAGAAAAATAACGGTTCTTCTCCCAAAAAGAGTTTTACCATCTTTTGTTAATGAAATTTATGATATTAAAAAAGAAAATAAAAAGCAAAAACCAGATGATATTGTTCAGTGCACTGGTAATGTCTATAGTTTGGATTTCGAGCAATTTAGTGGATTAACAACTTTGCAAAAAATGAAGGAAACAAGGAGAAAAGTTAATTCAATCTATAAATTCTATGGATATGAGCAATTTGGAAATGAATTGATGAACGATATTGGATGGAATGGTAAACTAAGTACATTAACAGATGTTCAAAAGAAAGCAATCAAAACTAAATTTCAAAATAGAATTTTAATTATTGATGAGATTCACAATATTAAAAGTGATGTTGGAAATGTTGAATTAAGAAAAGTTCCTCCAATCCTTCAAGCAATTATTAGATATGGTGAGAATATAAGATTAATTTTGATGAGTGCTACTCCTATGTACGACAACGCGGGAGAAATTATATATATTTTAAATTTATTGCTTGAAAACGATGGAAGACCACCCGTAAAAAAGAATGAGATTTTTGACAGCAATGATAGATTAGTTCCTGGAGGAGCAGAGAGGCTAAAAGAATTAGCTAAAGGATATATAAGTTATTTGAGAGGAGAAAATCCAGTTGTTTTCCCTTTAAACATTGATCCATTAGTGGCAAAAACTCCAAAAATTAAATATGATATTTATGGGAAGGAAATACCTTACGAAGATAGATTCAAAAAAATTAAATTATATTTGGCTCCAATGAGTAATTATCAATATGGAGAATACATGGCTAAGTTGCGGATGAGGAACCAAGACAACCAAAATAATAAGAAAAATAATAATAATAATAATTCCAATAATGAAAGCAATAATCAAGAGAGTGAGAGAGGGGAACAATTTGCAAATTCAACATTACGTCAATTAAGTAATATAATTTTACCAAACAAAAGAGGTGAATTTACTTTATATGGTAAAGATGAAGGATATCAAATGAGTGACAATGGAGAAGGAGCATTTGTTATTGATTTGGGTTATGGGAGAACTGGGACGAATGAGAGAAAAGTTAGGAGGAAAACTTATCAATTTAGGTACCAATCACACGTTATTGAGGATGGAGTTCCTTTCTTAGATGAAAAGCGTTTGAAAAAATATAGTACCAAATTCTTCGAAGCATTACAAAACATGAAAAATGGGAAAGGCATATGTTATTTATACTCCGAGTATCTTTGGGGTGGAGTTATTCCATTTTCAATTATGTTGGAACAAAATGGTTTTGAAAGATATCCTTGGAGTGGTGAAAGACCTTTATTGGACTATGGTAAAAAGAGAAATCCAATTTGTGCAATTTGTGGGCAAAATGCATTGGCTAAAATTCACGAAAATGAAAAATTGGAAGATTACCACGAATATAGAAGAGCTAGATACATTTTAGTTACTGGTGATACAAATGTTTCATTAATAGAGACTGGGAATTTAATTAATATTATTAACAATGAAAATAATAAGAACGGTGAAGAAGTTAAAATAATTATTGGAACACGTACAACTGGAGAAGGATTGGATTTTAAAAGAATTAGGCAAGTTCATGTTCTTGAACCCTGGTTCAATTTATCAAGAATTGATCAAATTACAGGAAGAGCTAGACGTTATTGCAGTCATGCAGATTTACCTAAATTGGATCAAAATGTTGAAACCTTTTTATACGCTGTTGAACCTCCTACTAATTCTAGTAAAAGAGAAAAAGAAACAGAGACAATTGATACTCGTATTTATAGAATTGCCGAAGTTAAAGATAGAAAGATAAAGAAAGTCGAGTATATATTAAAACAAGCAGCAGTTGATTGTGCTTTAAATAAAGAAGGAAATGTATTTGATTTTGGTGGAAAAAGTGTTGAACAAATTTCTAGCTTAGGTAGAAAAGTAAGAATAAATTTGGGTGATATAAATGGAAGTAGAGAGTGTGATTACGAAGATTGTTATTACAAATGTGTTTGGGAACCTGATAAGAAAAAAGTGTATAAAATCAATATTGATACTTATAATGAAAGATTTGCTAGGACTGATATCAATAAAGCGAAGAAAATTATCAAGTCAATGTATAAATATGGATACGTTTATCAACTAGACGATCTAGTAAATATAGTTAATAAATTTATGAAATTGGAAAATAGATTTATTTACATCGCTATTAGCGAAATGATTAATAATCACGATGAACCAGTTTATGATATGTATAATAGAAGAGGGTATTTAATTTATAGAGGTGCATACTATATTTTCCAACCATTGGAATTTAATTATACCAAAGCCCCCTTAAAATATAGAATGATTCCATTCTCAGAGAAGACACATAAGTATTCCTTCGAGAATGAGGTTATAGAAAACTCGGAATTCGAAGTGATTGGATTGAAAGAAAAAGAGACCGAGAGTTTTGATGAAATTTATGAATTAGCAGAGAAATTGAATAGTGAAATTGATTCTACATATAAGGATAAAATGTATTTAATTCTTTGTATGATAGTTGATAAATTAAATGATAAAATAAAGTCCAATCTTATCAAGAAAATTTTAATTGATTACTTTGAAACAAAGGGTAAAATGTCCCACCCATATATGACTTTATTGCTCAAGTATTTTGAGCCATTATTTTTATATAGATATAGAGATTTAGAGATTGGAAGAGGAGATAAAGAAAATGATAAAATTATTGGATTTTATTACGTTTTTCCCAATCTTAAAGAGGAAAATACAAAAGTGAATGTTAAGATATTTTGTTGGAATAGTGAAACTAGATTAGTTAGTGAATGTAGTACAGAAATTAGAGATAGAATTAAATTAAATATGAAAGTAAAAATGGCGAAAGAAGCAAAAAATTCTCAAAAAAATTTCAACATAATTTATGGATATATGGCACTTAAATCTGGTCCTTATGTGTTCAAAATATTCAATGGAACTAGAGATACTGGTGCAATTACTCTAGAAATGAAGAAGAGTAAAAGATCTGAGGTCAAAGGTAAAGAGTGCAGTCATCACAGCATGGGAGAATTAGAAGACGTTTCTAAAAAGTTAGGAATAAAATTGAATGATAGACAAAAGAAAAATATATGTGTCCTTTTAGATTATTATTTAAGGGAATACGATGCAACTAAAAAAGAGGGTAAAAGATGGTTTTTGAACTCAATAGAAGGCATGAAAATGAGAGCTGGATGGGTTAAGAAATAAAACATAAAAAAAATGAATTTAAAAAGATTATAATTTATTATATGTAAAGAGTATATAATGAATTCATTATCTTCTAATGATATTTATTTTCACACTCAAATTAAGCGGAGAGTTTCATTAAATCCTAGATATCTTGATGAAAATTTTCCTCAATTTATAGAAAAAATTGTTAAAAATAATATTGAAGGAAGATGTATAAAAGAAGGATATGTTGTTCCAAATACTGTTGTGATATTGAAAAGATCAATGGGAAATTTAAATAATAATCAATTTAATGGTAATATACTCTTTGATTTGATTATTGGAGCAAAAATATGTAACATTCCTGTTAACTCGGTAATAAAAGCCAAGGTTAAGAAAATTAATAAGCTTGGTATTTTAGCTGAGTTAGGTCCATTAATGATCATTGTTCCCAAAGAAATTCATCAATCGAAAGACCCATTTAAGGATATAAAACCAGGGAATGATATTGAATTATTAGTGATTGGTAAAACATTCGACTTGAATAGTAAAGTAATCTCAGTTTATGCTAAATTAAACAGTGAAATCAAAAAGAAGATAGTTATTCCTGTAAGAAAAGGGGCAGATAAGCATAAGAATACTAATAAATTTATTGCAACTGAGCCCGTCATAGAAGAAGCGGATGAAAGTGATGAAGATAAAGAAGATGAGGACGAGGAAGAAGATGAGGATGAAGAGGAATTATCTGGTGAAGAATCGGAGGAATTAGATGGAGAATTGGATGTTGAATTAATGGAAAATGAAGATTCTCTTGATAATGAAGGAGCACCTGAGGAAGTCTTATCTCAAGAAAGCGAAGATGATGAAGATGAAGATGATGATGATGACGACGAAGAAGATGAAGAAATCGAGTATGATGAAGATTGAATTTTAACTTAAAGAGTTTTAACCATATTTATTAAAAAAAATGGATAAGTTCGTTATTGTTCAGGAAGCTAAAGAAGTCGATAACTCATCTATTCAAGATGAATTCGATAAGATTGATTGGATAAAAAATAATGATTATATCGTTGATACGAAGGAAATAAAATTAATAAGAGATTTTATTGAGAAAAAAATGAACAATAGTCAGAAAATCCAAGTTGTCGAAATTATAAAAGAGAGTGCTTCGAAATATACCACAAACAAGAATGGATATTTCATAAATATGAATAACATTAATAACGATACCTTGCTTAAAATAAAGAGATTTGTTGATTTCACTAAAAAAAATGCCAAGGAGCTTCAAAAAACAGAAGATATTTTGAATGAAGAAAAAACAAGAATTGAGAGTATTGATAAGATCGAGGAAGAGACAAACAATTTTTCCAGTACAGTTGTTGAGGAAAATCCAAACGAGAAGAATATTAATTTTGAAATTTTTTCACTTGATTCAGTACAGAGTGAGATTTTTGATGAATACAAAGAAAGCAATGAAGAGGAAATAGAATTTTGTAGTAGAATGACGGAAAATGAGAAGAGAGATGACTCCGGCTACAAAATTATATTGAAAAGATATAAGAAAAAATATCTTGGAAATAAGGCGAAAGTTCTTAAAAAATTTAGGGATATTTCCAGGATTAGTATCAATAGCAAAAGTGCCAAAACATCCCTCAATCAAAACACAATTAAACCAGTTGTCAAAACGAAAACAAGAAAAGTCCAATCTCAACCAGTTGAAAATGCAATTGTTGAAGAAACAAACACAGGTGTTGATGAATATATCGTTGAAGAAGAAGATGATGATGAGGTAGAAGCAGAGGCTCCAATTGAGGAAGATGAGTGAAAGAAAAAAATGAAATTAATAGGTTTAAAACTAATTTATTATATATAGAAAAATGATTTCTATAGATAAACTTCATTCTTATTTAAACAAGCACGATGCTAGTGATAAAGAGAGAGATTATGTTTTTAAGATACCAGAGGTGAAAATGGCAGACGGTCATATTTATGGAAGATATGTTATTGATGGAAAATTTGCATTTTTAGGAAAGAATATAATTGACGTACCAGATTGGACAGGATTAGATAGTGAATATCAACAATTACAGGACAAAATTTCATTTAAGAAAAATAGTTTCGTGATAGCAATCTTGAATCAAGTAATGCCTGAATTTCGTTATTTTGAGGCAAAATCAAGAATTAATTTTGCGAGAGATTTGATGAGACAAATTGCATTCGATATGGAGGAGAAATCACTTTATCGAGAAATGGAATATACTCGTCAAAGAAATAATATTCGCTCTATATTTACTAACTTTGAAGACATTGATAGTGAAGATATCATGAAAAAAATTATTGTCGATTATTTCTCATTAACTGTTTATGTTTTGAGGAAGGAGAGTAAAGAAATATTTGGGAAGAAGAGAATTGTTGAAAAAATGAGTTTCGTACCAGGTGTTTGGAAAAAAACAGAGAGAGATTTTGAATATAGCATTAAAAATCCATCTTGTATTTTAATTGAAGAAGAAGGAAGATACACCTCTATCCTTAAAAAAGATTTATCTGGACTTTTTTCTTGGCAAGATGAAGGAATGGAAGAATTATTTGTTGAATTATCAAATGAAGCTAAGAAAGGAGAAAAGAAGAAAGAAGGAGAAAAGAAGAAAGATAAAGATGATAAGAAAGACGATAAGAAAGATGATAAGAAAGATGAAATTGTTGTCAAAGAAGGAAAATTGGAAAAATCCAAACTTATCACCAAAAAAGATGATGGATTAGATGTTGAGATTGTTGAAGATAAGAAAGAAGTCGTTCGTAAAAAAATTGTCAAGGATAAAGTTGTTGACAAAAAAGAAAAAGAAGTTACGACAGATAAAGAAAGTTCTATCGAAGAAACAAAAGAATGCGAAGAAACAGTTAAAGAAGTTGAAAAACCTACTAAAATTGATATCCCTAAAAAGATAACTTTAACTGAAATTCAAGCAATGGCAGAGAAAGAAGGAATATCTATCACTAAGAAATCAGAAAAGACAGGAAAAGATTTGAAGAAGACTATTCAAGAACTTCGAGAAGATATTCTCAAAAAATATGGAGTAGATGAATAATATAGCGGTGGTGTATCAGGAAGAAAAACTATTTAAAAGTATTAAAAATTTAAATATTTAATAAATAATTTATTAATAAAAAACAGCTTAAAGAAATCTTCATATTATTAATTAGGAATAGTTTTTGATTATTTTTCTTTATCCTCAAATTACCTACTTTGTTTAATAAAATAATCATTTTTAGTAACCTAGTATCAGCTTTTTATAATTTTATATAAGTTGGATATTAGGGTGAAGGTGTATAGTACGCCTGTGGAACAACTCATAAAATCAAGGAAACCACAAAAGTAACGTGTTTAAAATTAATATAGTTTTAAATACTTTTACTAACTAGGTACTAGAAAAATAAGATTGCGTCCTAAGTTATTTACTTTTATATAATTATAAGTAAATGAGATTTTTAGCAGAGTACATATGGATTGGAGGAAATATGGAATTAAGAAGCAAATGTCGTGTTTTAGACTTACCTAACAATTTTGAATTACCTGATTGGAACTACGATGGGAGTTCAACCAATCAAGCAGAGGGAAGAGATAGTGAAATTATAATTAAGCCAAGAAAAACATATCCTTGCCCTTTTAGGAAGGGAGTTAATGTATTGGTGTTGTGCGATACTTATTATCCCAATGGAGAACCACATCCAACTAATAATAGAGCAAAAGCTGTAAAAATATTTGACCAAAAAATTTATGAACATCCTTGGTATGGATTGGAACAGGAATACTTTTTGATTGATTTAGAAACAGGAAAACCTCTTGGGTGTAAAGAAGATGTACCAAAACAAGGACAATTTTATTGCAGCATTGGAGCTGCAAATGCATTTGGACGATCAGTTGCCGAGGAACATTTAGAAGCTTGTTTGCACGCTGGACTAAAAATAAGTGGGATTAATGCGGAGGTAGCACCAGGACAATGGGAGTTTCAAGTAGGACCATGTGAGGGTATTGAAGCAGGAGATCAATTATGGATGGCAAGATATATTTTGGAAAGGATATCTGAGAAATATAATTATAAGGTTGAGTTGAGACCAAAATTATTGAAGGAGTTAAATGGAAGTGGTTGTCATTGCAACTACAGTACCAAGGATATGAGAGAAGGAACAATGATGAAAGATGGGATCGAATTTATTGATGAAGCGATTGATAAATTGTCCTTGAAACATTCGGAGCACATGAAAGTTTATGGAGATGGTAACGAGGAGAGAATGACTGGATTGCACGAGACATCAAGTTATGATAAGTTTAGTTGTGGAAGAGCAAATAGAGGATGCAGTATAAGAATTCCCAATGACACTATTAATAATCATAGAGGATATTTTGAGGATAGGCGCCCGGCAAGCAATTGTGACCCATATTTGGTTACATCTATTATTTATGAAACCACTTGCTTAAATTAGTGGAAATTTTTGGCTTAAAATATAGTCTATTATTATTATAATAATGGATTCAGACATTAATGATATTTTTAAGAAATTAAGTGGCGGTTTCAATGTTCGTATAAATTTCGACTTGAGATTACCAAGGAATCTATTTGAAAAAATTGTTCAACGATTTATTTATCAGGAAGAAAACGGTGGATTGGGATATAAATATGCGATGAAAAGTGATTTAAAAATAGTAGTTCCAACCAGTGATTTTTTTATTGAGATTGATAATAAAAACGATGTAAAGAAATATTGGCAATTTTTTGAATTACCGCAATATTGCTATAAATTGGAGAAAATAGTCCAACACCATAGAATAGAAAGGTATGGGATTGATATTCAATTGATAGATAAGATGGATAAAGAGCACGATAAAGATGTTGAAAAAGCGATGACAGGAGAAGCTGCTAAGGAATACATATATAGAAATTACTACGAAGTTGAGGATCCTAAATTTAAATTCAAAACAAATTTGATTGAGGAAAGAAGATCTCATTCTAGTAAGAGTTTTAAGGAGAGTGGATGTTTAACAGTTACTCCAACTTATTATTTGAATTTAACTTTTGAGGAAATTACTCCAGGAGAGGAATTTGATAAATATTTTAGTATTTATTTGAGATGGATATTAGAGGAGATACAGCAAAGTAATTTTATCATAACTATTGATGAAAAAGAAAGTTTGCTAGCTTCTTTTAAGCGAATCACCAAACAAAATGATTTTATCTTAGCGGACCCGGTTGAAGTTTTAAGGAGAAATTTTCATAGGAATGATAAGTTTCCTTATGTTAGGGATGATTATGCATTAGCGTACCAACCCCATGGAGAACTTAGATTTTTATATATTGCTGAGAATTTTAGTAAAAATGTTGATGGTAAAATATTTATGATAACGAAGGATTTCAATGTTATTAACACAGGAAGAATAGTTGAGGGATTCGAGAATAGTTTATTGGAGGGATATTTTAATGAAACCAATAATTTATTTTATATAACGGATATATTATTTTACAAAGGGAGAGATGTGCGGGTAAATAAATTTCATAATATGGGAGCTGGAGCCAAGGATAAGTTTCGATTTGATTATTTGATGCAATTTTATAGAGAAGGCGTACAAAAATCGAAGTACCTGGATCCCGAGTTGAGAGATGAATCTACTAAAATTGTTGTTGCTCGATATTTGTTTGGAAATGGACCATCTTTTGAGGAAAATGTCAATGAACTTTTTGACAGGGTTAAATTGCAGGATTTCATGATAAGCGGGATAATGTTTCGTCCAGTTAACGATCCTTATCCTATGAAAGGAGGATTTTGGTATTCTTTATTTAAGTGGACATATCCCCCTTTCAAGACAATAGATTTTTTGGTAAAATATGTGTTGGATGGTAAAAATCCTAGATTGAGTCCTTTCCAATTACCTTCAAAAGGTAAATATTTATTTGGGAAGATAATTCATTATAAAACATTGGAGTTAAAAGTTGGAGGATATAAAGATATTCCTGGTGAGAATGAATTGAGTCAAAAGAAAATATTCACAGTTACTAATTTTACTCCAATTGGAGTTGATCCAAGACTGGATGTTAATTTAGCAAATATACCGTTGAATGATGCTGGAGATGTAGTTGCACATGATGAATTGACTGATATATATGAAAAAATAGATGATAATACGGTTGTTGAATTTGCTTATCAAAAAATTTATGGAGAATTTACTACTTTATTTAAATGGACACCTATGAGAATTAATCATTTGAAAACTAAACAAATAAGGGAAGGAAATTATTCAAGTATTACTACCGAACATTATGCGAATCATATGTGGAATGCGTTCACTAATAACATAACTGAGACGCATTTAAGAGAAGGTACTGTACCAGAGGAAGATATATCCAAATCTTATTATGCAAATAATGCATTGAGATTGAAGAAATTTCCATTCCAAATTTTCCATAATAGGATTGTTAAGGATAATCTAATAATGAATGTTTGCCCAGCTATTATTAATCATTCTAAGACAATTATTGGGAGTTTATTAGATTTGGCGTGTGGATCAGGTGGAGATTTTGCTAAGTGGAAATTGGGATTGTTGAAAACAATTGTTGGAATTGATTATGCTAAGGATAATATTGAAACTGCAATGAATATATATAAGAAAGCGAGAAGACCTAAGCCAGATGTTACTTATATTTGGGGTAATGCTGGGAGACTAATATTTCCTGATTATGATGCAGGTATGGATTATCAATCGAGGGATTTATTGAAGAAGACGATTTTGTCAAAGAATCAATACGATGTTGTGAGTGTCCAATTCGCAATTCATTATATGTTTGAAGATGAGATAATGATAAGAACTTTGTTGCAAAATGTAACTGATAATTTGAAGATTGGAGGTTATTTTATTGGAACAAGTTTGGATGGTGAAAGAGTTTTTGACATGTTAAAGGATAAAAATAAGGAGATTGGAATGGTTGGAGATGATTTATTATGGAGGATTGATAAGGAGTATAGTTTAAAGAAGTGGGATCGAAAGAAGGCGAATTTGGGAGAAAAGATAGAGGTATTTGTGAGTACGATTGGAATACCACATAAGGAATATTTAGTAAATTACGATTATTTGAAAGAGTTAGCAAAAGAATATGGATTGGAAGTAGTTAGTGTTCGAAGTTTTGGAGAAATATATGATGAGGCTATTACAAATAAAACTGAGTGGGATGAAGATTTGAAGAATATGAGTGGAGGAGAAAAAATGTTTAGTTTCTTGCACAATGAGTTCACATTTTTAAAGAAGAAAGATGCGAGTGATCAAACTTATAAGAGATTAATGCAATTGATTGCAAAGAAGGCTAAGAAAGAGGAAAGAATGTCCCAATTTAACAACAATAGGATTAAAATTAAAGTGAAAAGTGGTGGAAAGCCCATTGTAAGAAAGAATAATGATGAATCATCACAAGAGAGTGAAAGTGAAAATGAGAAAAAAGATGTTGATGCAGTAGGTGAGAATTCAAGCGAAACAACGGAGAGTTCTATCAAAAGTATTATTGTACCAGATGAATTAACTGATAGCTCTATTAAGAGTATAATTATTCCTGATTAGGAGTGAAAAAAACTAATTTAAAAATTTTTGCATATTTTCACAAGATGATGAAATCTTGTGAACATTCAAAGTACGCATATTATTGCGTGCACTGCCATGGAGCCGGTGTATGCAAACATAAAAGAAGAAAATCTGAGTGTAAGGATTGTAAGGGATCTTGTATTTGTCCTCACGATAGATTGAAAAGTAAATGTACATCTTGCAAGAAAGAGAGAACTTGTGAACACGGTAGTCAAAAATATAATTGTAATAGTTGCAAAATGATGAAGAGATGTGTTCATAAACAAAGAAAATTATATTGTAGGGATTGTATTATTAGTACGATTTGTTACCATAATATAAATCAAATCGATTGTATTCTATGTAGAAGGCACGATGTATGTGATCATCTTAATTACAAACCACAATGTTTACAATGTATAATGTGTAATCATAGAGAGATAAAAGAAGAATGTAAATTATGTAAGATAGCAAACGATCCAGATGAATATTGGAAAAATTTTGTTTGGAAAGAAATATAAAAATGTGATTATATATAATGAAATTAGAATTTCAAGAAAAAATTGTACCAGGAGATGGTAATTGTTTATTTCATTCAATGGGTCTCGCATTTAATTTATCGCAAAGTGAATTGAGACTAGCGATTGCAGTATATTTAGAGAAAAATAGAAAGGAGAAGATTAATGGTATGACATTGGAAGATTGGTTAGTTCTCGAAAAAGAAATGCCTTTCGAAAACTATTGTAATTTGATAAGAAGGGATGGTATTTGGGGAGGGAACATGGAGATTAATGTTGTCAAAAAAATGTTTCAATCGAATATATTTATTTTGATGAAAGAAAATCGAAGATATAAATTAGTGAGTTCATATGTTTTCGATAATAATGCTAGAAATGTATTTTTAATATATGATGGCTCACATTATAATTATTTGAAAGTGACAAAAAATTTAACTGGAATTAAAACCTAATTATAAATTATGAATAATGCAAGTTTAGTTATGATGTCATTTTTCCAGGGTAGAAAAACTATTTAAAAGTATTAAAAATTTAGATATTATATAAATAATTTATTTATAAAAAAACAGTTTAAAGAAATCATAATATTATTAAACCAACCGAAAAGAAAAATGAGAAATAAAAATGGCTTAGAGAAAATAATATAATATATATTAGTGGAGAAGAACAGATAAAAAGACTACGTCTTTTTATCTCTTTAGTCATAAAAACTTCGTTTTTATGACTAAACCTATATCTATTACTAAGCCTTTTCTTGCATTTGGGGTAATATTTTTAGTGGTTTAAAATTATTTATCTTCTATGAAGCTCCCTTATTATTTTATATTATAAGTTGGTTACATTGTTTAATTTATATAAACTTTTGTTAGTAAGATTTAAAATCTAAAAGTTCTAATGAAAGGTAAAATAATATTGAAAAAAAAGTTTCCAACCGCTGTAAAAGCTGTCAAGTGGAAACAAGCCTTTTAGTTGCTTTTACATCACTGAAAATAATGATGTTTTGTCTCATTTTTCTTTTCGGACGGTGTAATCAACTAAAATATTTATTGACGTTGCGTTAAGGGAATTTTGTTTTATACTTTTTTAGAAGATCAATGTACTTGAAATTTTGTTTTTCTTTGTAGTACTTCAATGCGATTGAAATTGGGGTTATATGTTTTCCTAAATAAGGATTTGCTTCTTCTTCCAGTAGTGTCATAGCACAGTCAAAATCATCTCTCAACATGCAAATTATCAAGGGCGTCATAATGATTTCATTTTCAATGTAATATGAATTGGGATCACAACCTCTTGATAACAAATATTTTAGTCCATCCCTAGATCTATTAGTATATTCAAGATATCGACAAATTCCAGGTGCATCATCAATGCGAACATCTTTTAATTTGTAATATTTCGAGAAAAATTTTAGTATTTCTATTTTTCCTGAGAGAATAGCAATTTCCACTGGAAGCAAATTATCTTTTTGAGGAGAATGAAAGTCAGCATTATGTTTGATCAAGAAGAAAAATATTTTCTCATGCCCTCGAATAATTGCAGCGATCAAAGGAGTAACACCTTTATTATCTGGGGAGTTAATTTTAGCTCCAAACGTTACGAGCATATCAACAATTTTTTGATTTCCATAATATGATGCAACCCAAAGAGGAGATATCCCTTCGTAATTAATTACATTTGGAGAAGCTCCTTTCATAAGCAATATTGAGACAACTTGGGAATTGTTTTTACTACAAGCGACATGTAGGGCAGTACTTCCATTAGAACTTTTTTTGTCATAATCAAGAGGATATTGAATGAGAATATCTGCACATTTATTTGCTAATGAGTAAATGCACGACATAAGTGGTGTTCTACCACAAATTAGAATATTTTGATCAGCTCCATGATCAAGTAATAATTTTAAAGAAATTTCATCATTATTTGCACAGGCAATGCCAAGTGCAGATAATTCATCTCTATAAATATAATTTACATTGCAACCACTTTCCAAAATTGATTTGATCATTTGATGATCTTTATTCTCCACAGCAGTCATCAAAAGTGTTTTTCCATTGGGAAAAATTTGGTTCAAGTTCCCAGTAGCAATACCATCTATAGCCATTGTGAAAAAAGAATTTTCACTGGCTATATTTTCTTCACAAAAATCATTCATTTTATTAACAGGGTATCTATTAAATTTTGTTTCAATTTTTTAGATTTGGTTTAACATATTTGTCAACCATTTTTTCACCAAATGCTTTGGAAGCGGTACTCTCGTCAACCTCCTTATTTCTAACTTTTGCGATCATAGACAGCATTTGCTCGAATTGTAGTAAATCAAAACTTTTTCCACCCTCCAATATCATATTATATAATGAAGGATAACGCATCATCAATCCTTCATATTTTTTCTGGTACTTACCTCTCAAATCAGCATAATTTTTGCTCTTTCGAAGTCGATCATCTCTTTCACAATCGGTCTCTGTTAAAAGAGTGTAAACCATCGATTTTAGTTCTTCGATATCGATGTGGTTGTCAAACTCTTTATTTTGCATAGCAGGGATATCATTTTTGAAATCTTCGAGTTTGGGAGCATTAGTTGAGTTGAAGGAGACATTAAACTTATCAGCCATTATATTATTATTTTAGATTAAATTCTTTAAATCAAAATCTATGATAAAGATATGACATTCATATGGATAATTATAACAATTTTTATAGCTTTACTAGTAGTGGCATTATTTCTACCAAAATTTAGAGAGATAATAAAAGATTACCAATTATTATATGATGAAAATGAAAATTTCGAAAATCCACTGGACTCAAAAGAAGATAGAATAGATAAATTATACTGTAAACTTTATGATCAAGTTTTTAATGAGTCCAACGTATATCTAGAAGAGGTGAAAAAGATTATAAATTTTATGAATGAACACGAGGTACCAAAGAAAAAGAAGAGCCCAACTAATTATGTCTTAGAGTGTGGATCAGGAACTGGAAAACATTATCAATATTTAAGTACAGCGACGGATTACAAGGTAATGGGATTAGATAGAAGTAAATCAATGGAGGAAATATTTAAATTGAGAAATCCCTTAGGACATATCACACTGGGAGATATGAGAAACGAAAATCTATTTAAGGCAGAAACTTTTAGCTTCATTATTTGCTTGAAGGATACTCTTTATCATAATACAATGAACGACTGGGATACTATTTTAAGCAATTTCTATTTTTGGCTAAAGCCAGGAGGATATTTGATAATTCATGTTTATGATAGAGATAAGTTAGATCCAACTCCTAGAAATATGAGCTTTGTAAGATATGATCCTAGTAAGAGGAAGCATAGTATAACTCAATTTCCTAATTTCACACACGATGGTTGGTGGGAAGTAAAGGGAAATACTATTTGTCAATATAATGAGATATTTGCTATAAGAGGCAAAAATAATGAAATAGAAAAGAAGAGACATTATAAGCATAATTTGGTAATACCTGCTAAGGGAAAGATAATGGAGAAAATTATTGGTAACTATTTCAAATTAATAGATGTTATAAGAATGGATAAAATGGGTTTAGTTGACCACGAATTGTGTTTCTTTAAGAAGAATAAATTTTAATTTATTATATATTTTATGGATGCGATTGCAACAACTAATAAACAGGCTATGAAAGGTTGGACATCTAAATATTATCCATATTCAATGTATAAAATATCCCAAGGTAATGTAGTTTTAGAAGGAGATAATAGAGATATGGATCCCACATTATTGTTGCGTGGAGTTATAAGTGATAGAATATTTGGAGATTCTCAGGCTGGAGGTGGATTAAAAGAATTAGTAAAATTTAGTTTAAATGCGAAAGATAAAAAAGGTGGATTTAAACAATTGGAAGAAAAAGCTAACAAATATTTTCGTAAAAACAATTTAGATGTTGAAAATAAAACATTTATTTTAACTTTAAAAGATTTAGATGACAAAAAAACATTTATTAAAAAATATAAAAAAAAAATCTAATAAAACATATATATAATGCCGAACAATAACAGTTTTCAGAAAGAACTTAATAAACTCGAGGTTTTACTTCAAAAGCTTAATAACAAAAATGCAAATCGTAAGAATAGAAAACAAAATCAAAATCAAAATGGGGGTGCCAAAGTAGAGTCAGAGGATTCTCGTTATTTTAAGGTAGTTATCGTAAATGGTAAATCTATCGATGACGGTGGTCGTTACGAACTTCCTATGAAGACTAAATCAGGAAAACCTCAACGTCGTGGTCCGAAGGACAAGGCATCAACTGCTTTCTCTGAGCTTTGCCAAAAAGCCAAGAAGAAAGAGGAGTGTAAATTCTCCTTTTCCATTCAAGAGACAACACGTGGATCTGACAAAAAGATTTATCATTATGAAGGAAAACGCGTTAAATTAAGCAAGCCAATTGTTCTAAAATTAAAGGACAAGAGAACTGGAAAGGTAAAGGAAGTAGTTAAAAGATATAATAATGTAATTAAGTCTCTTGGGTCTGAGCATCCAGGTGATAAAAAGGGAGGACGCAAATATATGTAAATATTAACAAAGAATTCATTATAAATTTTATTTTATATTTTATAATGGAAAAGGAAAAAGAAAAAGAAGGAAAAAGAAAATTTACTATCTTAGATTTCCCTCAAAAAGGAACAAATAGTGGAGTTTATACTGGATCCACTCCAGCAAATGTAGCAAATAAAGTTTTTAATAAATTAGCGAAGAAAATGAATTTTTATGATAATTTAGGTGGTACAAAATACCTTGTTTTTTATATACAAGATTTGGATAGTAAAAAAGTTTATCCCTACATTGGAACGATTATCATTCTACAAAATCCAATCGAATTAAACTACTCCAATAAGAATATAAAAGTCAATCATAGAAACATCGTAGCAAAATATGATAAAAATATGATGGAAGTCTTCAAAAATTATCTTGAATAATATAGTAATGTCTAATTTAAAAGATTCAGAACCACAAGTTGCACCAAATGAACCAGCATATGCAGCAAAACAAAGACAAGGCGCAAATGAAGACGCCATAAATAATATTTTAGATGGAAGTTCAAAAGTTAATGATTATGTTAAGGAAGAACCAACCTATACTCGTCCCAAAATAGGTCAATATGTTGTTCCAGGTGGTTCTAAAAAAAAACAAGAATATAATGTTTTTTACAAAAATGTTTCATTTTGTATTAAGGCTAATAATTTATTAGAAGCTGTTCAAGAGGGATATACAAAGATGGTAAATACTATTCCTAATTTTTCTAAGAAAAAAATTAAAGTGTCTGTGCAAAGGAAGAATAAGACAAGGGAGAATCACGTTTATCAATTTTTGGTGAAAAGAGAAAATATAAAAAATCCAAAGTATAGAACAAAGGTAACTTTCGTGAAATTGTAAATTAAATCAAGCATATTTTTTTAATGCATATTTAGCAATAGAATAAACTTGTTTTTTTATTTCTTCCCATTGTTCTTTTCTCTCATTGCTAAGAACAATCTCTTCTTTTTCATCATAATAAGTTCTCTTGTTTATTTTTGAGCTAAAATGCCATATTAAATATTTCAAATCTTCTTCACTTAGAGAATCATCTGCTTCCATAATCCAATCTATCATTTTCGGGAAACAATGATAATCTATTGCAGAGAGAATCCAATCATTTTTTTCAAGATGTAAGACGGATGAAGATATAGTTCTCATTGGAGTATAATAATATTCTTTCCATTTTTCATCGCTTGATTGGAATCTTTGAGTCCAAACATATGCTGCATTAACTAACATCTTTGCATCTCCTGTTAATCCTCCAAAAGCTGAACGAATAATGAGTGATTGGATAATTGCATAATGATTTTTGTCCAATGCAGAAGCATTTAGGGAAACTTGTTTAGCTATCTTATCATTAGGAAGAATATCCAATGCTTTAGGAATGGGATAATCTTCTTTATATTCACAAGTGCAGGCAATATATACCAATCCTAATAACCATTCTATATGATTTAATTGAAGAGTCATTTTATTACTACTGATTGCTATCATTAACCAAATTAGGGTGGAATAATGATGAGTAATTTGAACATCTTCTACAAAAATAATGGAAAGACGGCGTAAAAATTGGATTGGATCCAATTCAATTAAATGTTTTGCAGTTTGGATAGCTAATGAAGTCTCTTTCAATCTAATACATTTTTGAAGATGGGATTTCAAAAAATTAATATTTTTATAATCTGGAGGATTGGATGTTTGAGGAAGTTCTACTAATAATTTATCTTTTTTTCTTATTTTTATATTTCCTGATAACAAGATAGGAATATGCGTCAATTTATTGGAAAATCCATATGAGAAATTACTATTTTCTATTTTAGAATTGGAGAAATAAGGGAATTCCTCTGGTTCATCTCTTTGATTCCATTTCATACAAAAATAATTATCACATTTATTTAACATAAAATCGATGGTTAATTGAACATTTTTATTGGTCATTTGAATCTCTTATTGATGACGAGAAAGTTTTAAATTGGAATTTTTTGAATTTAAAAAAATTCAATAAGTTATGAAATATAGAAGGATGTCTTTCAACTGTCATAACAATTTGGATATTTATGGTTCTTGGGAAGAACTTAAGAAATTTTTCAACGATAACTATGATGAAAACAAAATAATTAATTTAAATAATTACGAAAATATTGAAATTTTGGATTGGGACAAAGATTTATTCGAAGAAAAAATGGAACAAATTTACTATGTTTTTATGACAAGCGAAGAACCTCCTTGTGAATGGATTAGTGATATCTCGAAAGAATATCCCAATCTTGAGTTCAATTTGATATACCAAAATAGAGAGAGAGAAATTAGTGGAGAATACATTTATAAAAAAGGTGTTCTTTATAATAGTTTCCAGTACGATGATAATGAGATCATTGAAAATTGTGTTGAGGTTTATAATTAGTTCATTCTAATGATTCTTCTTTTCCCAATCTAAGAAGAAATTCTTCAATTGGAAGATTATACATGAAACGGCTTACAGCTATGTAAGAATCATCTGAGCCAATGAATTCAACTTTATCGGAATTTGCTATTCTTCTCGTGAAAGACGCATCTGGGTAATCAGAGCTTAATTTACAAATAGCATTTAATCTTGATAATTTATCTGCGAAAGCTATTAATTTACAAATATCCCCAAAAGGTTGTTGGAGGTAGTCCCCGTCCAATCCTGATATAATTACAATTTTATTATAGTCCTCTATGAGTTTTTGAATAACCGGGAAACAATCTCTAAAAAATTGTATTTCATCAATTAGAATAACATCACTTTCTAGAACAGCAGGATTATCTATTAAAATATTAAGACTATCTAGTGCAAGATTGGACTCGAATTTTTGCTTATCGTGTGAAAAAATATTAGCCTCACTATCATATCTAGTATCCTTACTGTAATTAACTGCAAGTATTTTCTTTTTAATAGATTGATATTTTTTAGCAATTCTTATCAATTCAGTAGTTTTACCTGAAAACATTGGACCAGTTATTATGTGTAAGTATCCAGCATCTCTTCCTAAAAATGCTTTTCTTGATACAGGTATATAATCACCATCTTTTTCTATAGAAAAAATCGCAGGGGTACTATTAATTTCTTTCGCACAAAATGCAGTTAATTTTTGAACATATTCCGCTTTTGGTACTAATTCAACCGTATTAGTATATAAATTTCTTTGACAATCATTATCTAATCCAGCACATATAACTTTTTTATTAAACTTATCTGCCATAATAGGAATAACTTTCAATGAATCTTTAAAAAAATGAAGATCATCAATGGCAATAATATCCGCTTGTTCGAAAACAGGATTCGTCAAAACATCAACAAGTAAGCTTGTTAGGAGTACCTGCCCTTTAAGAAAAGAAAATTTTTGTATATTTTCTTTCTTATCGAGGGGTAAAACTAAGCAAACTTTTTTTTGCATAACTTTGTGGCGGTTAATTTGACGTATAAGCTCTGTGGTTTTTCCTGCATAACAGGGACCAATGAGTAGGGTAATATTGCCGGATTTCATTCCTAAATATATTTGTTAAAAAGTTTTAAGCTTTTTTACTTTCAATTTTTTGAAAAAAAAAAAAAAAACAAAAGAACTTAAAGAGATTTTATATAAAAGTAATAAAATAATGCCAACAAAGAAGACATCTTCTAAACCAACTACTCAACCTAAAAAGGAGGAACCTCCTAAGATGGAAGTAAAATCATTTACTGTTGAAAAGAAGGAAGAAGAGGTAGAAGAAACAAATAATTCAAGCGAATCAGAGATTGACGTAGATTCGATTGAGAAGAAAAAAAGAGGAAGAAAACCAAAGAGCAAAGTTGAGAGCGATGTTGATTCTAGTAAGCAGCTAGTTCCTAAGAAGAGAGGTAGAAGACCCAAAGATAAAACTTACACTATTATAAGCAACTACAAAGAAGTATCCAATGAGGTTGAAGAAGACAATATTATTCTTCATTTACCAATGGAAAATGACGTACAAGATACGATAAATGAGAACGATATTAAGATTGAGACAAATGGAATTCTTAAATATGATCCAAATTTATGCGAACCCTTACCTTATGAGCCAATGAATTCAATGATAAGTGGTTACGCACTTATAAGTGATAAATTACAGGAAAAATTAAGTGAACTGAATGAGATAGAGGATGAATCGAAGAGTCAAGATAAGATGAATATTAAATTTGAGGAAAAAAATGAGACGAATTTGAAATGTACAAATGATGAAGTTTTTTTTAGAGATGTTGGATTTGAGGAGGACAATAAGGAGTACTTTCGCGTATTAAAGAAGGCAAAAATCTTGAAATTGATGTTATCGGATAATAATAAAAAGGAATGGGATTTAAGCACGGATAGTTGTTGTTTCTATTGTACTGAGAAATTTCAAACTGTTCCAATTGGAATTCCAGTTAGATATTTTAGAGGGAAATTTTATTGCAGGGATATTTTTTGTTCATTCAATTGTGCTGCTGCATATATTTTTTCCGGTTTTGATATGAGATATAATTTCAAAAAATGGGAGTATTATTCCTTATTGTGCTTATTAGCCAGTATGATTACTAGTGAAGTTGAAAATGAAAAATTAAAAAATAATGAAGTAAGCGAAATCGATAAGAAAATGCATTCAATCAAAATAAAGCTTGCAGAGGATAGAAATTTATTGAAAAAATTTGGAGGACCATTGCCAATTGAAAAATTCCGTGAGAATTTTTATATTCTCGATAGTCAATACAGTATTTTATACCCACCACTTTCTTGTATGTATCCACAAGCAGAGATTGCTCATTATGTTAATGTGCATCGTCAAAAGGCACAAATCCTAAATAGTGAGAGTAGATTTAGTTGTAATGACAGTAGATCATCTATGAGTGATTTAAGATTAAAGAGAGAAAAACCACTTATACATAAGAAGAATACATTGGAAGAATATATGTCATTAAAAATAAATTAACTTAAAAGATATTTATTTTATTACTATACAAATATGGGAAAAACTATTTTTGCTGAATTGGATGAAATAACTTTTAATAGAATAAAAAAGAATAAGAATGCAAGTGGTATGATAGATGAGAAGAAATTTTTTAGTAAATTAAATGAAGGTGATTCTATTGTTTTTTCTTGTAGGGGAAAGAAAATAGAAGCTTACTTAAAAAAAATTAAGATATGCGATTCTATTGGAGAATATTTGAAAAATCAAAGTGAAATTGGTGTATTGGAGATTAATAGTAGAAGTCCAATAAAACTTCTTTCCGTTATGGGTGATGACAAAGATGGAGGAGCTAATAGGAAAAAGGTTCGTGTTTATGAAGTAGATTATCATCCTTTTGGAGAAGATGATGAGAATGAGAATGAGAATAATCAAAATGGCGGTGGAGAGTTATCTAAAATTTTCGAGGCATTAATTGCGAATTCAATGAACAACAATAATTTCTTTAGAGATGATTGTGAAGATTAACGATTCAAATAATCAATAATATCTGGATCAATTAATTGAATATCTTCTATTTTATCTTTAGCAATAGGAGTAGGTGGTCCCCTATCAACAGGGTATTTTGATTTTATTCCTTTTGATTTTTTAGGAAATATTTCACTAATTTTTCCTATTTTTGATACTTTGAAATCATTAAAGTATTCTTTTTGAGATTCTTTTAGCATTAATGCTAACAAAACTAAAAAAAATAAAATTACTAATGAATTTTTCAATAATTGATTCATTAATAATATTAAGAAATTATTTTATTGGTGTGGGCATTGAACTTGATTTCCATAATTGTTGTTATCTTCGTCATCATAATCATCATCATCTAATTCTTGATCCTTCAAAATGAGTGATTTTATATCGTTCGATTCCAATTTCGAGAAATCTGTTGTGTTACGATTCTTGCAAATCTTATCCATAACAGCTATGAATTCTTGTTTATGTTCATCAGGAATTTTTCTTGGCATTTTCAAATGAAAACGGACATTCATATCTGCACCATTAATTCCTAAACCAGGAATACAATAGAGTTGATCAGGATCAATCTTATCATAATGTCCAATATTTATATTTTTCCCACCAAAATATTTAACACTTCTTTCAACACCACAGTAAAGTTCCTTCAAATTAATTTTTAAAGTTAGATCTAATTCATTATTTTCTCCTCTTGTAAATTTATATTTACCATCCTCTTCTACGGATGAAACCGACGACATTGAATCTTCATCATCAACATAATCATCTTCTTCTTCCAAATCTTCATCTTCGTCATCATCTTGTTCATCATCGTCGTCTTTTTCCTCATCTTCGTCATCATCTTGTTCGTCGTCTTCATCTTCATCATCATCTTGTTCGTCATCTTCATCTTGTTCGTCATCTTCATCTTGTTCGTCATCTTCATCGTCATCATCATCATCATCATTATCTTGTTCATCATCTTCATCTTCCAATTCTTCCAATTCAGTGCCATCAAGAACACCCTTCTTTTCTAATTGATCCTTGATATTAAAATTATATTCATCTTCATCAACTAAAACACATATTAGATCGCTCTTTCCAACGTTTGGAATATCATGTCCTTTATCTTGAAAAACAATCGTGGAACCAGGTGCAGATCCCTTAGGAATATCTATTTCAAGTTCGTCATTTTGAGGAACCAATTTATCAGGAGGGGGTGGTTCACTACCATAATCTACAGTAGAATCTCCAATCATTCTTTTGAAAACAACTTTTTTCTTAGCTCCAAAAAATGATTCTTCAAGAGAAAGAGAAACGGGGATTCTTAGTGGTGGTGCCTTTAATTGATTTGATTGGATGTTTGAAATATTTGGTAACATACCTGAACTAAATTCCTTTGCTCCAATGCTCATAAAAAAGTCAACTGGATTGTAATCGTCTATTTCATAAATACCATTTTCGTCATAATCTTGTCTTCTCTCCAAATTTGATAATACGTAACAGGCATCTGATATCTTCTTAAATGACTCTTCATTAGAACTATCATCTCCTCCTGGAAGATATTTAAAAGCCATCTTTTTATAGGCTTTAACTATATCACTGTCACTCGCATCTGGGGAGATTTCGAGTATATCATAAAGAGAAGTATCCTTAACCATTTTTAAAATTATTAATAAAATTATCTTTAAGTGGTTTTCTAATTTTCGTAAGCTTAAAGATTTTATTTTATAAAAATTAATAATGGATAACTTTTATCGCATAATTTCATTCGATGTTGGAATAAAAAATTTAGCTTATTGCATAATAAATTTTAATAAAGAAACCAAAAAATTTGAAAACATACAAAATTGGGGTTTATTAAATTTAAAGTCTGATCTTTGGGTTCCTGAGCAAAATGAAAAGAAATGTCAAGGAATGGAGAAAAAAGGAAATGTTTGTGGAAAGGCTTCCAATTGTTGGGTTATTAAAGATGGAAAAAGAATTGAATTATGCAGGATGCATTCAAAAAATTATGAAAAGGATTATTATACATCATTAAAAACTGGTTTTAATAATATAAATCAAAATCCTGAAAAAATCGGATTTGAATATTTTCCTTATGAGTTGAGAGATCTAAGGTGTAGGTGTGGAGAAAAGAGTAGAAAATTTTTTTCTAAAATAATCACTCCAGAAACAGCAGGAAATGTCGTAAATAAAATTTCTATTGAAAATGTAAAAATAGCAGGTTTTTGTAATAAGTGTGCAAAATCGTTTTCTAAGGACACGAGTGAACATTTAATTAAAATTGCGGATTACATGAGAGAGGATGATACAAAATTGTATAATAAATTATATGATGGATTAGGTGGATTGGGTATTGAGCATATAAATGAAGTAGTTATTGAGAATCAACCTGCGTTGAAAAATCCTCGAATGAAATCAATACAGATGTTTATTTATAGTTTCTTTTTTATGAGTGGTAAAAATGGTGTTATAGAAAATTTAGATCGCATTTCATTGTTCTCCGCTACTAAAAAGCTTAATCCAACTGCAATAGTTGAGGAATTAGTCAAAAAAAATAATCCAAATTTTACCCAACCAGTTGAAAAAGTAAATAAAAAAGATAAGAAGAAAAAAGAGGTCGAAAATGATATGAGTGAAGTTGTGGAAAGTGTAGAAGAAACAATGGGAGAAGAATCTAGTGAGACACCAATGTTAAATTTAAGTGAGTATCAAGCTTATAAGAAAAGGAAAAATGATTCCATAGCGATTGTTACGGAAATATTAAAAGATATGGAAGATTGGAAAAAATATTTTACATCTCATCCTAAGAAAGATGATTTAGCGGATTCACTCTTACAGGGTATTGCACAATGGTGTATGCATAGCTCAAAAAATGATTAATTTTTTATATTCTTTATTTTATTTTTGATGGTAGGCTGCCCCCATCCAACACTTTTCTTTATCATTTCTACTTCATTCATGTCTTGTTCATTTAATAGCATTTCACCATCTAATATTCTTTTAAGACCACGTTTCGTTATTTTTTTATCACGAATCCATTTGCTTCCCAATATAATTGCTAGCTTGGCATCTTCTTCTGCTTTCTTTCGAGTATTTGATTCAACATAATCAAATTGATCCGCCCATTTATCAAATTTCTCTCTTATTACTTCGTCTACATTTACTTCATCTGAGTTATAAAGGTCACATAATTGGTCGTATTTTTCAATTGCAAATCTTTCAACAAATTCTTCAAATCCTGAATGATGCCAGTTATTTTTATCTTTCAATGTTTTAATTACATTTTCTTTTATTTCATGGATTACTACATTATGATTCTCCGGGTGTTCTTCGTTGTAATGCACCAATTTTATAAATTGTGGTAAGCAAGTCGATGGTTGGCTAATTAATTTCTCAACTTCACTTGGAGTAATATATTTTAGATTTTCATTACCATAAGAATTAATTTGAATATTTTGCTGGTGAACACTTTGGTCAAGATGTTGATTGAATTGATAACTATAAGTATTTCCTATTTTTTTTGTCAATTCAAGTATTTGAGCTTCAAGATGAGATATTCGCTCCTTATACAAGTCCTCTTTTTGCCGCGAGATCTCATTATTCTTACTAGCCAGTGGGCATTTTTTCAAATGTTTATTTAAATTAAATTTTGTTGAATATTTCTTTGAACAATACTCACAATCATGAATTGGATTATATACTTCTGGCTTTTTATATTTTTTATTTGATGGTAAGTCTTCTGGCTCTAGTTTAAAGATGATTGGAGGATCAACAACATAGTGTAATGGTACAGTGATGCAAGGTTTTTTGGTATCATTTATATGTCTATCATAATTAAATTTTCGATCAAATACTTTTCCACATCTTTGACATTGAAATTTTTGCATATTTATTATTATTTCAAATTTTTTAATTATCTTTAAAAAAACTAATTGCTCTAAATAATGCTCCTGGAATGCATTCCATTACCAAAATGCTCATTTTTGCTCTTTATTTATATTTTATTACCATAAAATCATATTATGATTGTGCTCGTTGGTTTATGGTAATAATAATTTTAAGAAAATTTTCGATTTTATTTACGATATTTTGTTGTGAAATGGATTTTTATTCAAAAAAATATTTTTACGACTTTTCGTACTTACTCATTTTGGAATGAAAATGGATTTTTCTGGAATATTTTGTGTAATTTTTTGAGTAAAATGAGCCAAAGTACTTAAAAAAATTACTACGAGCAATTTTTATGTGTTTTTCAATATCGACTTTTTTTAACAACATTTTTTTGAAATGAAAAAAATATTTTTTGCAGTTTTACTATTGATTTTTTTTTCATCAGATAATTTTTTTCTTTGTACACTACTTTTTTAAAATTCGATTTTTTATTGATAGTTATTGATGAGCAAAAACCTCATGCTAATAAAAACATTACCTTAAAAAAATCGATATTTTCTAACTTTTCTGGCATGGTAATAAATGGTAATAGTTGTATTTTAAAGACGTTTCGGGCGTTTTTTTTCAAGTTTTTTTCTTTTAAAAAAATATTTTATTTATAAAAAAGTTAAAAATCTTACAACATTTTTATGCATGATGCAATTTAAGAAAAACTAGTTTTTTTAGTCGTATAAAAATCATCCATTCACAGAGGCATTTCATTACCATGAAATACGATGGGATGTGAAAATTGAGCAACTCAATTTGAAAAGTGCATGGTAATCGATGGTAATTAAAATTACTTAAAAAAATTGACTATACCATAATCCTGTTAACTTTCGGGAGTCGATTTTTTAAAATTTTCCTTTGTAGGGGTATCCACGACGGTTCATTCAAAAAAACGCCCATATGTTGACCTCGATATTTTGGATGACCCCTAAAAAGTGAACACTCGGAAAACACTGTAAAATTACCATGTCGGCTTACGATGCACGAGAGTGGTAAACAAAAAAAAGTTAAAAACATCTATTTCGAGCATTTTGTGGTAAGTAATGGTAATATCCCTAGGGTATTTTTTTTATAACGGACGAAAAATCATTAAAAACGCGATTTTTCGTTAAAAAAACTCGTTTTTGGTAGTATATTTTTTTAAGTAAAAAAAATAGTAATGAAATTTAAGTTGGATGGGAAATGGGTTTTTTCAACGGAAAGGATAATTCGCATTGTAAAAAGAGAGTGCACTTACCATATGGTGTACTTAAAAAAAAGTTTTGTGAACTTAGATCATTACCAAACCAATACCAAGGGATTCCATAACGAGCGTTTAAGCCTTTTTTTTGACGATTTTTCGATATTAAAATTTTACTAATCTTGAAAAAAATGATTTACAATATTTTCGTAAAAAATATTTATTGAGTAATATTTTTTTACAATGATAGAAAATATTTTAAGTGCACTCATGGTAATATCCTTTTTTTGAGTACACCATTACCATAAATGGTATTACTAGTTTCTATTTTTAACTTTCTTATTTCCTTACCATTCGATTTTCGACAAAAAAAAGACCCTCGCGGCAAAAAAAAAAAATAGCTAAGGGTAGTTATAAAATTGAAAATTTTTTTTTTCGATTTTATAGAACCCCTGGCGAAAAAAAAAATGTTTCCTTGACTAAAAAATTTCTATTTTTTCATATTTATTATTTTAAAGATTTATATCTTACTAAATCGAATTAATATATTATTATTAATAACATTTATTGTGAACCAAAATTTTAATAAGAAAGGATGATTTGTAGTTTTTTGTTTAGAACCATCGAATGTGGTATTAGGGTTTACCATTTTTTTTAAAAGTTAGTTTACTTAATTACCATATTTTATATTTTATGGTATAACATATTATTGTTTAAAAATAGTAAATTACTCAATTTATAATAAATATTCTTATTATTGTTATAACTTTTTCTTTCCGTAATGAAAGAAGCTATTAAAAATAAAAATAAATATGGTAAGAGATGGTGTACTTTTTAAGGTTTTTAGCTTCTGTGTACTGGTAAGGCATTACCATTCTATTACCATTAAAAACCTATTTTACTTTCAAAAAAAAACAAGGCTATGGTAATCCCTGGTACTAAGTCAATGATCACTTCTATAATTCTTAACGAGTGCACATTTTGTCATGGTAATGAGAAGCTATCAAGAAAATGAAAAATGTGTGGTACTACATGATAATAAAATGACCTTTTTGAAAAAAAAGTGCTTGGTAATGAAACACCATTTTAATACCATAAAAGTGAAAAAAAGTTGTTTGCTTCGAGGATGACCATGATGGTAATAAATCAATTTATGGTGTACTGAAGTTTTCAATCTATTTTTAAAGGTTCACCATAAATGAGTGAATTATGGTAATTACAAAAAAATAGGATTTTAAGTATTACCACGAAGACGGTACTACATACCAATTGTGAAAATCGTGATTTTTAATGAGTGGTAATACAAGGTAATCAAGGTCATATCGAGGGTTTAGTACCATTCCAAAAATAAATATTTTTAAAAAACGCTTGGTACTGGATGATATAAGAATTTATTTTTTTTAATTTTTCTAAAAAAAATGTCAAAAAAATGGTAATGAAAAAAACTATGGTATTCTACCCCCTTACTAAAAAAAATTTCTAGACTACCAGATTTATACCATAATGTAAAAAAATATATCAAAAATGATTGGTATTAAAGTACCACGATATGGTAATAAAATTGATGAATACATTAGAAATATTTTTAAGTATGGTGCACTTATAATACCATAAAAATAGTACCATATTTTTCATAGTGATATTGACTAATTCATTACCATAAATGGTAAATAAAATCTTAAATTAAAAAACTACTTTTGACCATAACTCCTCGATATTACCCTTTTTTTTGCCCAATATGTGAACCATCGTGAGTAAAAAACCCATGTTTGATGGTAATCAGATTACGATATCGAGTTCACGTTTCATGGAGGTTCGATTACCATTCAGTACCACGTCATGTCGATTTTTGAAAAACCTGGACATATCCGGGACCTATTTTGACCAAAAATGGGGTTAAGAAGGATTTTTTAGGAATTTTCAAGATTTTTGAAAAAATGGATTTTTTTAGACCCCATATCCCAACCACAATTTATTTTTTTTGAACCGTGGTAATTTCTCTGAAACCCCTGAAATTCGATATTGAAAAAGTGAGATTCGAAAACGTGCTCTTTAAAAAATATTCCATATGAAAAATATTTTTTACAAAAAAAATTTATGGTAATGAGATGATTTTTTATCAATAAAAAATCTTTTTTTAAGTATGTTTTTTTTAGTTGCTATCATTAATTAACAAACAAATTTTTATATTTTTTATAAAAAAGTGAAAATGTTATTGATGGATTACCACAAAAATTAATTTTTTATAAATTTTAGAAAAATTTTATAAAAAAATTTTGAAATCAATGAAAATAAAATTTACAAAAACTTAAAAAAATTTCTAACTCAAAAAACCCGATATTTATAACTTGAAAAAATTTCTATCAAAAATGGTATTTCATGGTCATTTTTTTAATTTTTTTTATAATATCGAGAACATGCTTCGTAAGGACCATATTGTTCACTACTATGCCATGGTAATTTTTTATGGTAATGGAAAAAAATAAAAAAAAAAGATGATGGTCACTTTTTAAGTTTTATGGTAATTAAAAGTATAAAAAGTAAAATTATGGTAATAAGAGTAAAATATTTTTGAAATTTCGAAAAACAAAATGGTATTATGGTAATGCAAATTAATTTTGTAAAACAAAATCTAAATAATTATTAGTATGACTATATTCTCTTTAGGAAGTGCATGTGATTTAGAACATTTTTCTAGCAATACAAAATTGGAAAATGAAAGTAATGAAAATTCCAATTATCAAGCTCCTGTTGTCCCTATGCCAACCGATCCACCTACATTCGGCAATACAAATTACCAATGGAAAAGCGATGGTTCCGCTATACAAGGGATGACAAATAGAAATTTTGGAAGCAATACTTTCAATCCAAGTGTTGGAAAAGATAGTCAAGATTGGGGAAATGTAAATTTTGGACCAGATTACTGGGGAGAAAATACTGATAGCTATAGTTTTAACAATAAGCTTCTCAATAATAATTTAAATGCTAATAAGTTTAAATCAGATGGTCCAGAGATGGTAATGCCTGGAATGAAACCTGTTGGAGCTTTTATGCCACCTGCTAGAACTCATTTTGTTAAAACAGAGGATATGAATGGAAGAGATGTAAAGATGAGAAGACCACCACAGCAAAAGCAACCAATTATTGTTCTTCCTCCTGAACCAGAATTACCAGATTATCCAGCAGATAAGATCGAGAAAGATACTAAAAATTTATGGTTTTTCTTGATCATATTATTAATAATCGTTGTTGGATCAATAATGTATAAAACCAATTATTTCTAATTGGTTCCATATAGCTAAAAGCAATCGAAGATTGCTTTTATGGTACAAAACCAATTATTTCTAATTGGTTCCATATAGCTAAAAGCAATCGAAGATTGCTTTTATGGTA